>ERZ780195.651-NODE-651-length-33470-cov-5.296035_pt1 | contig 33470 bp, 18 predicted proteins | sample MGYA00511017_ERZ780195 | MGnify/ENA primary metagenome ERZ780195 (study PRJEB29588, sample SAMEA2159974) | human gut metagenome | biome: human gut; feature: human-associated habitat; material: faeces | place: Denmark | collected 2008/2010 ...
AATGACTCTTAAGTCCTTCTTCCGTCTCTGTTGCTTCTTTAACTACTTTCCATTCGCCATATGTATGAGCTGTCTTTGGAATCACCTCTGTGTATGTCTTCTTATCACAAGTTCCATTAGTTGCTGTACATGTATATGTAATAACGCCTTCTTCTGCACATGTAGCCTGCTTAGTTACCTCTGATACATAATGATGATAATGTGCATTAGGATCAGCCGCATTAATTGTAATTGAATTAATAGTCATATCCTTAAATGTACCTGCTGCCGGATTAACTCCATTACCACCTGACTGAACATTATATGGCATAACCATATACGTTCCAGCCGGAAGACCTGTAACAGTACCACTTCCTACCTGGAAGCACTCACCAGTCTCATTAACAAGACAACCTGTTGTAGTTAAATCTTCTGATGCAAATGATACAGTAACATCTACTGTTCCACCTACCGTGAATGCATATACAGTCTTGCTAAGCTTTCCTGGCTCTGCTGTATATGGATAATCAGATATATTAATTGGTGTTACACCAGGTGCACAATATGATAACAATGAACACTCTGAAGCAGTAACATTCTCTGTTTTCTTAACTGTCTCTGGCATGCAGCCATTGTATACCTTAAGAACCTTGGCTGCATCTGTAACACTTGTCTGTAACTGATAATCACCACTTGGAATATATGAAAGTGATGCATTAGTATCAAAATTCTCATATTTGTTGCCAGATGTAACCTTAGTTGACTTATCTGTAACAACCGTTCCTGTCATTGCTCCAATACAAGACGAAAATGAATCATTATAGCTTTTAATTGCTCCTGATCTTACATCCATAGGATTCTTTGTCATAAAAAACAAATTGTACTCTGAATATATGTATGCATTGGCTCTTGTATTCATGGCATAATCTGTTGTTCCTATAAACTGGTTATTGTAGAAATGCATATTAGCCTGGCGTCCAAGAGGCTGTCTTGCTTTACATCCCTTCCAGATATTATGATGATATGTAAGATTATACTGTAACGATGTATCTGATGAACCAACAAGGTTAGTCTTATGACATCCTTCAAAGTAGTTATATGAAACTGTTAAATATTCACCACGCTTGAAATCACATGATCCATCACCTTCAGCCTTATCTGATTCTGCAGGTCCTGTTATAGAAGGGCTGTAAAACTCATTGTTGTGGATCCAGCATCTTTCAACTGGAGCTGTTATAACAGAGCCTTCCTGAACACCTTCCATACCAATAGCATCTTCTGGCTGATTCATAAATGTAAGATTACGAACCTCAAAGTTCTTTCCTAATCCAGCTGCTGTTGTTGATGTCTCAGACATAAAATGAATTCCCCATCCATCCATAGCTGCATCTGTACCAACACCTTCAATTGTTACATCCTTTGCTGACTTCATACGTGCCATATGACCGTTGTCGCCAACACTTCCGCCATAATCATTAGAATCATAATCTGTAAGGCCATCAATAAGTCCTGCATTAGCTGCTGCCCATGTTCCTGTCTTATAAAGACCAGACTCTGATACTGCTCCGACCATACGAATTACTAATGGTATATTATTCTCAGCAAGTAACTGGAGAATACCCTGATTAGTATTACCCTTGCCGTAATATGTCTTTCCTTTCGATACCTTCTTACACTCTGTCTCATGACCTGCTTCACCACATGCCTTACCGACTGAGTTAAGAATATTACCAATGCCTGAAACTGTTACTCCACCATAAGAAAGTGTAACTGTATTCTTGTTTTCATCTGTTACATAAAGAACAATTGCGTTATCCTTTAATGTACCATCATCATTATAAGCACCTACACCATCAGTATAATTGTAATGCGCATATCCCGATCTATCCTGTGCATTAACCTCAATTCCTGACTGTGTATATGTACCTGTCTTAGTAGTAACCTTAAGAGTATATGTACCTGGCTTTAACCCCATTACATCAACTCTTGCTCCGTCAGCTGTATCTCTGACAAGATACTCAAAGTCCTCTCCTGTAAGAGAACCACTAACTGGACCTGAATATGATACTGCAGTAACATCGGCATCCTTAACACCTTTGATAGTTGCATACATCATTTCATTCCATCCACCATAAGTAGTAAAACTTGTTGCAGATGCTGCATAAGTCATACTTGGTGCTGCTATTGCAAGATTACTTACGATTAACAATCCTGCAACAACCTTAGCAAACACTTTTCTTATTTTTTGCATGACATTTTCCTCTCCTTTTTCCAAATATGCATACAATTGTGAATTATGAATAATCAAAATTCAAAATCTAGACTCATATTACCATTTTTGCACAAATTATTCAAGGTTTATTCACAAAAAATTCATATATATGTACGAAAAAGACACACAGATAATCCTATCTATGTGCCTTTCTACCATTATTATGTTTTTATTATTTTGTTATAACATTCATAACAGCACTTCTTGCAACATTGCCGTCAGCATCCTTAACATCGATATAGAATTCTCTGTCTCCTGCTGTTCCTGCTGTCCATGTTATTGTATTATTGCTACTGAAGTTCTGTACAAGTCCCCATATCTTTGTTGTCTTGTTGTATACAACCATCTTATATGTGTATCCTGCTTTTCCTCCAACACCTTCTGCTGTAAATGTAATTTTGTCTCCAGTCTTAGATGTATTAGAGCTTACTGTTGCCTTAACTGAAAGCCAGTTAGCACTTCCATTACCAATAGTAACATTAAGAGCTTTGCTTCTTGTTACATTACCATCAGCATCCTTAACATCAACATAGAATAATCTTGTTCCATCGCTTCCAGCTGTCCATGTAAATGTATTGCTTGAGCTGAAATCCTGTAACTTAAACCACTGGTTAGTTGCTGGATTAAAGATTATGAACTTATATGTGCATCCGCTTCCAAGTGTTGTCTGTGCTGTAAGGGTAAGCTTTGCTCCTGCATTAACAGTCTCTGAGCTTCCTGTAAGTGTTACCTTTGGTGCAGTTGCTTCAATCTTAACATTAAGAGCCTCGCTTCTTACCACATTACCTGCAGCATCCTTTACATCTACATAGAAGTATCTGTCTCCAGCACTTCCCTTTGTCCATGTGCATGTATTCTTACTGCTGTAGTTCTGTACAACTCCCCATGTTCCTGTTGTCTTGTTATATACTATAAACTTATATGTATATCCTTCTTTTCCACCTGCAGCTTCTGCTGTAAATGTCACTGTCTTATCTGCTTCTGTCTTTGATGCAGTAATTGTTAACGGCTTCTCTACTGTTCCTGTTGCAGGAATTACTGTTACATCTGTCTTCGCATCACATACTGTACAATGGTGGCTCTTGCTTCCTGGTGTTGTCTCTGTTGCTTCAACATCTACTGTCCACTCTGTACTGAAGCTGTGTCCCTTTGCTGGGATTGTTTCTGTGTATGTCTTCTTGTCACATGTACCTGTTGTAGATGTACATGTATATGTAAGCACTCCTGCCTCTGTACATGTTGCCTGCTTTGTTATCTTTGACTCATACTTATGCGTATGTGTTGTCTCTGATGTTCCAGATGGTGTATATATCATATAGAAAAGATTCATTGTATCTCCCTTTGTTATCTCTACACTTCCAGCTGCAACATCAACTGTTACTATGCAATTAGAATCTGATGCGTTCTTTTTTCCGTTAATCTTTACATTCTTACCACTTTCTCCAAATACAAGTGTAAGCTTTCCAGCAGATGGCGCTGTGAACTTAATGCTTGTTGATGACTCCATCTTAAGGCACTGTGTAAGTGTAAGTCCATTATACGTTACTGTTCCCTTGTTTGATGCAAGATTACCAGAAATCACAAAGAATGAACTATTTGCATCTGATGTTGTAAAATTATGTACCTTAGAATCTCCTGTTGGTACTTCTGGTGTCTCTGTTCCACCTGTTGAACCCTTCTTTGGAATAGATGCTGTTTCTTCAGCTCCGCATACTGTACAAGAATGACTCTTAAGTCCTTCTTCCGTCTCTGTTGCTTCTTTAACTACTTTCCATTCACCATATGTATGAGCTGTCTTTGGAACTACTTCTGTGTATGTCTTCTTATCGCAAGTTCCATTAGTAGCTGTACATGTGTAAGTAATTTCTCCTTCTTCAGCACATGTAGCTTTCTTTGTTATAGTACTTACATAATTATGTATATGCTTTTCTCCTGATGATACGCTTCCACCACCTACTGATACAAGAGATGTCTTGTATGCATTAAGCTTATCCTTTAATGGCCTGTTGAGTGAATAGCTTGTATCATCAACACTGTTATCAAATGTCCACTTGAAATCTCCGCCCATAATACGTCCTGCATACTTAGTTACAATTGAAGGAACATCTGCAGGTGCATCAATATCAGCAGTATCAACACCTAAATCAACCTTAGTATCAAAATTAGAATATGTCTTTCCACCCTGCTTTGCCTTATAAGTTGAAGGTACTGTTTCACTTCTTGATGTTGCAAGATATGCATCGAAATCAGTTGCACTTGCAGTTGTTGTACCAGCATCCGAATTAGCATATATAACAGACTTCTGACCTTCCATATAGTTGTTGTATGCCTTGATGACACCACCATTCTCTCCTGAGAATATTCCACCTGCCAGAACATCACTTCCCTGCATTGAACTGAGCATTGGATAATTACAGTTTCTGAAATAGTTAGCCTCTACGAATGCCTCACTATCCTTTGCAGCGCCTACACCATATTTAGAATTACCATCATAGTAGTTATTATATACATGAACTGACATTGTTCTGATACGAGGATGTCTTGAATCAGAATGGTCAAACCAGTTATGGTGATATGTAATCCAGTTCTCACCTGACTCTGACTTCATGCCACAAAGTGACATCTTTCCTGAATCCCAGAAATGATTGTAAGATACTGTCACATACTGAGAATTATCCTTTAAATCCATAGAGCCATCGCCCTTAGCCTGGTCACCATCTGAACCAGCATTACCATAGAACACATCGTTGTTATGTACCCATACACCACGTGACTGCTTAAGAGATATACCATCTCCGTCGCCTCCACCGCCCCAGTTCATAAGACCAAGGTTTCTTACTTCTATGCCTGTTGACTGGAATACAGCCACACCTGCTTCATATAAAGTAGCATCATCACCAATACCCTCAAATGTTACGTTAGCTGCTCCCTTAACACCAATTGCATATGCTGATGATACATCTTTGCAGGCAAGTCCGCTTAATGTAACCTGACCTATAATACGGATAGCAACTGGCTGGCAGTTATTCTTAGCCTTAATTGCCTGTGTAATAGCTGCTACACCTGTATATTCTGTGTTACCAATCTTCATCTTAACTGTATTCTTATTAGCTTCTGTAACATAAAGAACAGATGCATTAGACTTTAATGTACCATCGTTGTTATATGCACCAACGCCATTCTTTACCGGTGAATTACTTGAAAATGTAAATCCGCTTCTGTCATGTGCATTTACAGTAAGCTTATCTGAAACGATAGCAGCTGATGTATTCTCCTTGCCATTGTTCAGCGGAACAATCTTCATAACATAATCGCCTGCTTTTAATCCTACAGCATCCGCTCTCATGTAAGATGGATACTTTCTAATAAGCTCATCGTCCAACTGGACATAAGCTGAATCTGAGGCACTTGCAGACTTAACATATACATTGTAACCTGTAGCTCCTGTTACAGGTGTCCACTTAACATATGCTGTCTCAAGCCAGCCTGATGCTTCTGTTATTGCGCCAGAAGCTGCATGTACTGGATTCATGTCAAATACTATAACTGACACTGCCACCATTACACATGCAAGTAATGCACTCATAAATTTTTTTACTTGCTTTTTCATTTTTCCTCTCCTTTTCCATTTTATGCACATTTTTGTGCAAATTTGATATGTTTTATTCATAAATCATGTTTATATTACCATTATTGTACAATATTTTCAACCGCATTTTACATGTTAGAGAAAATTTTTCGTAATTTTAACACATTATTTCTTTTCCTAAAGTAAATGAATATACAATTTTTTCTTTTACAGTTTTTCCGGTAAGCTGTCCCAGCGCTTTTGCATAGTAATCAAGCTGGATTGCGTATCTTTTGACAAGCTCTTTTTCCCCCGCTTTGCCCTTCATAACCCTGTCAGTCTTATAATCAACAATCACAAGTTCTCCGTCCTCTTCAAAACACAAGTCAATTATACCCTGTATAAGCTGTCCTTCGTACTCAAATACAAAAGGCTGTTCTCTTCTGACACTGCCACAGTTCACCGCATTTGCAACTCTCCTGCCTGTATCTGATTGTACAAATGTATATATATCCCACGGATTGACACTTTTCACCTGTAATTCATTCATCTTGCCTGTTTCTAACATTCTGTTAATATCTGCTTTAACTCCATCAAGGTTCACACTCACTGAATAGTCAAGACATTCCATAACCCTGTGATATGCGCTACCACGCTCATTAGCAGCAAGCTTAACTTCCTCACCGCTTATGAACTTTGGAATTATGCTGTTTGTCTCATCACATTCTTCCTTTTTAAGTGCTGTCTTCACAGATTCATCCATGTAAGCATTTTCCTCTGAATCATCATCCGCCTGCATAGCCTTAAGCTGCGAAACCGTCAGCTTCATCCTTCCGGCTGCGTTATCATCAGGAACATACTCCGGAAGCTCCTCTAATAAAGGATAAGACACAGCTTCCATAATTTCATCAGCCAGTCCCCCGATTCTAACAGCATTCGCTTCACCAGCCATCTCCCCGGATTCATCCACATCAGCCCAAGAATCCTCTCCGGCATCAACCATCACTTTAAAGCTGCCTTTCAATTTATCTGAATCCATAAGACACACTGGCATTATCATATCAAGATAGTTCTTTATATTCTCACTGTCCGCGAAAGACAACATTCCATCTGCTGCAAGTTGCTTTGCACTTCCCCTGTATTTATCAAGTGTCTTGTCTGCATCTTTTACAACTCCGGTAATTATGAGTTTTTCTCTTGCTCTTGTCATTGCAACATAGAGAAGTCTCTCTTCCTCAGCTATCGACTCCCTTACAATTCTTCTTGCCATAGCACCTTTAATAATAGTAGGTGTCTTCGTTCTTCTTTCAAGGTCAACATAATCAACTGCAATTCCTAAGTTCTGGTCTACAAGCACAGGCGCAGTTGCGTCCATAAAGTTAATGCTCTTATGCGCCCCAGCAAGTATTACAATCGGAAATTCCAGACCTTTACTCTTATGGATACTCATAATTCTTACAAGATTCTCATTGTCAAGGCTGGCAGCCCCCTCTGCAAAATCTTCGTCAAACTTCTTAAGTCTTTCAATATATCTTAAGAAATTAAACAGACCTGAATAACTTGACTTTCCATATCCCGCTGCTCTTTCCAGCAAGACATTTAAGTTAGCCTGTCTCTGTGCTCCGGCAGGCATTGTTCCCACATAATCGTAGTAGCCTGAATCATATATCATCTCCCAACACAGATCATATAGTGACTCAACACTGCTCTTGTCTCGGTATTCTGTGAGCTTTGCAAGAAATAATGCACATTTGCCGGACAGCTGCTTAACATCCGTCTCCTGTATCTTATCTGCTCCGCCAAGCACTGCAACTGCTTTCAAATGTTCATACAGATTATTATGCACATTCTTATCTGCATGCTCTCTGCCAAGCTTTCTCACCATTCCAAGCTCCGCTGCCGTAAATCCTCCAAAATAAGACATCATCGCCGCCGCAAGGCTTATCTCCTGAACCGGATTATCTACTATCGTAAGCATGCTTAAGATTACCTGTATCTCACGCACGCTGAAATATCCTGTTGACGAATCTGTATACGCCGGTATCCCCCTATCCATCAGGGCATCTGCAAATGTATCCGCCCAGCCTGTAACTGACCTTGTAAGAATTACAATATCCCTGTATTCTGCCGGTCTGTATATATTCTCATCTGAATCATATACATTTATGCCAGAAGCAACTATTCCCTCAATCAGCTTTGCAAGCCTGTCTGCCTCAAGTTCTCTTGTTGTCGCCTCTTCTTCATTCTCTGAAGATATAAGAATAACGTCTGTACTCTTGTTGGCTTCATCACCGTAATTACTGTCACTATATTCAGGATATGGAAATCCTGCATTAAGCCTTACCGATTCGTCATACCCGATTCCTGAAAAATTCTTATTCATGATATGACTGAACACATCATTGGCACACTCAAGTACATTTTCCCGGCTTCGGAAATTCTTCTGTAATTCAATTCTAACATTATCGCCAGTCTCGCCGTATGTATCGTACTTCTCTATGAAAAGCTCCGGGCAGGCAAGACGGAACTTGTATATGCTCTGCTTTACATCACCAACCATGTATATATTGTTATTCTCACCTGTCAGTCTCGTCTTCGACACCGCATTAAGAATAACCTCCTGCAGCTGATTGGAATCCTGATACTCGTCTATCAGTATCTCTTCAAATCTGTTCGCAAGCTTGTCGGCAGTCTCTGTGTATACAAGCTTTCCATCTTCTTTCTTTACAAGTATTGAAAGAGCAAGATGTTCCATGTCATTAAAATCAATTATGCCCTTCTCTCGCTTCACCTCTGAAACACGCTTGGCATACACCTTTGCCACTTTAAGTAAAGTCCGTATCTGGATGCCTGCCCCCTGCATGTCTGCAAATATTCCCTCATCATCTTTCAAGAATATCTTATCATTAAGCCGTCCTATGTAATCTTTAAACAACTTTCGCTGCCCCTTGACATATTCCTTAATATCCGGGTCTGCTCCTGCATCCTTCTTTCTTGACAGGGCTTCAAATGAAAATATTCTTATTCTTCTGCCAAGCTCTCCAAAATCCTGTGAATTAATCATCTCATTAATTCCAAGCAGGTCAGACTGCAAAGCACCTGTATATGCTGCAGGTCCTGCCGGCTCAGAACAGATATCTACTAATCTGTTGTATTTATCACGGTAATCAAAAAGTGCATTTTTAATTGAATCATACAGCTCCTTAATTGCAGGATTATCGTAAGTCTCATCATCATAAACTAACATGCACTCGTCAAACCACTCATCAATCCACGGATTACTTCTTGAAAAACGGTATATTTTATCTATAATGCTCACAAGCCCTGAATCGTCCCGTCCCATGCCAAATGCATCAACAAGATTAAAGAATTCTTCATCTGCTTCGGCATAGAATTCCTCAAGCACATCTTCCAATACATCATTTTCAATAAGCTTCTTCTCACCCTCATCCATTATCCTGAATCCCGGGTCCAGATTAACCTCTGGAAAATGATTTCTGATTATCCATAGACAGAAACTGTCTATTGTTGTTATCTGTGCGTTGTTAAGCAGTGTTATCTGTCTTAAAAGGTTCACATCTCCCGGATTCTCATCAAGCATTGAATCAAGTGCTTTTCTTATCTTGTCTTTCATCTGGGCTGCAGCCGCCTTTGTAAATGTAACAACAACCAGCCTGTCTATATCTATATTCTTGTCAGGGTCTGTAATCATGGAAATGATTCTCTCAACCAGAACAGCAGTCTTACCTGAACCGGCAGCCGCTGAAACCAGCACATTACAATCTCTTGTATCAATCGCACTCTTCTGCGCCGGTGTCCATTTTCTTTCCATTCTCATCAACCCCTTCCTTTATATTATTCCATAACACTTCATCATCGAATTTCTTTAATTTTCTGTAATTGCAGCCCGGCAAATCCACTGAAAATCCACACACTGCCCCATAAGGACATCTGTCACAGCTTGAAAACTGTCCATCTTTATAAGGACTTCTCCTTATATCACCGCCTGCAATTCTGTCCGCAGTATCAACCGCCCTTACATCAACGAATCTTCCAAGCATGTTAAACTGCTCTGTATTCATCACCTTGCTTCTTCGCGAATCAAATCCACCGTCTGCCTTTCTGCTAACCGGAATATTAAGTGAAGTACCCTCGGTATTGTCCATCTTCTCGACAATATCCTTATCCGAATTAACCATTCCTTTAAGACGCAGTTCACCCTTAATCTTATCCTCTATCTCTTCTGCACTCTCTGTTGTCGCAGATACAATTGGGTCACTTATGTTGTAGTAGAACACTCCGGCAGGAATCACATTTTTACCCGGACGCATCTTCGCCACAAGCTTCATTGCCGCTTCCATGTAGACCATAAGCTGGATATCAATTCCGTAGTAGGTCTTTACTATGTTGAAATCCTTCTTTCCTGTCTTGTAATCGATAATTCTTACATATACATCTGTGCCGTTTTCGCATATGTCAACGCGGTCAATCGTTCCGCTCATAAGCTGCTTTCTGTCTCCGTCTCCGACTTCCATATTAAACTTATGCTCAAATACAAATGGCACGAAATCACCACATTTTAACTGTTCACCCATCGCCCATATAGTGCGGTCTGCAAGGTCTTCCATCCGCTTAATCATGAATGAATTACGGCTTGAATCCTTAAGGATACTGTTCTGGTATATGTCAGTAATTGCAGCGACACTTCTTTTTACCATCTCGCGGCGCTTCTCCTCTGATATCAGATAGTACGACTCACCGTTTTTCTTGATTTCATCGCACACCTCACGGATAACAGCATGCAGTACAACGCCGAAGTTTACCGGTGAAAATGTAAATTCTTCCCTTTCCTTTAAATCAACTCCATACCTTAAGTAATATCTCAATGGACACTCTGCAAAGTTCTCAAAAGAAGTTACGCTTCCGACAAGCCTGCCGCCAGTAAGTGAATCTATAATGTCCTCATCTACATTTGCAGCAGTTTCAGTCTGTTCATAGCTGTAAGCCGCATGTGGTATTGTTACATAAGAATTCTGCTGTGCCGTGTCTTTATAAGATAACTTAAGGCAATGTGAAAACATTTTTCTCATGTTTCTTATAATATAAGATGGCATTAACACCGCACCCTCACTGTTTTTCACAGCATATGACATGTACAGCTTCTCCGCACTCTTCGTCATAATAAGATACAGATAGAATCTCTGTGTAAATGCTTTCTCCCTTACAGAAGCGGACATAACAATCCCCTTATTCTCAAGATATTCCCTGTCGCTTTCTGACAGAACACTTCTTGAATCAGCCTTCTTAGGAACATTTCCGTCATTGATACCAACAAAAAACATAACCTTAATATTATCAAGACGGGTTCTTTCTATATCACCTATAACAACACAGTCATTGGTCTGCGGAATAAGTCCTATCTTAATCTCCTGAAATCCTGACGCAAGTATCTTGTTAAATTCTTTAATACCAACCTTTTCGCTTCCAAGAAGAGCATACATTTTATCTAATACTTCTATAACTTTCTTATATAACTGGGTATATTCATCACCAGTGTACTCACTGTCATTAAGCACACTTACCTTCTTCTCCATATCTTCACGCACGAGAAATTCGTAAAGTGCCTTTACCATATCAGCAACATCAGATTCCTTTGACTTAAGCACCTCTTCCAATGGGTCCAACATATCCGTTATCATTGTTCTTAGTGAATTAAGCTTCTCAAGGTCAGTATTATTGACTGTTCCCCTGAACTTTCTTATCCATGGTTCATGCCATTTTCCCCTGCCTCTGATTCCAACTGCAACACAGTAATTGTCTAACAGATCAATATCTTCGCGCTCCATTCCGCTCATTCCGGTTCTTAGGAATCCTAATATGCTGTCATAGCTGTAATTATTCTCTATTATTCCAAGTGCACCGTTAATTGCCGCAATAAATGGATTGTCCGTCACATGGCGCTTGTAATCTAAGAAATATGGTATATCGTTCTGCTTTAATATATTAGCCGCCAGTTTGCCGTAGCCATCCATGTCCGCAGTAACTATCGCAATCTCGTTATATCTGTATCCACACAGTCTTGTAAGTCTTATTATTTCTCCTGCTGCAAATGTTAATTCTTCCTTGGCAACAGCTCCCTCATATATAACGATATTGTCAGTCTTCTTATTAAATCTTCCCGAATTGTTTCTGAAAAGATTCTGTTCCAGGAAATCCAGTTCTTCTGAATTCTTAAATCTTGAATTAACATTTACAATTACATTCTTTCCCGGTACTGCTTTTCCTGCAATATACACAGGTTCAAGGACTTTCACATGTTCTTCATCGCATATCTTATAAAGCTTTGATACGCAGTCCTTACTCATGAAAAAAAGTTCTTCCCTGCCTCTTACTGAATTTTCACGCTCAGATGCATCAATTGTCAGAGAAACATATATCTTCGGACACATTGATAAAAGAATTGTCATTAAATTGTACTGAATCGGAGTAAAGCCTGTGAACCCGTCAAATACTATCTCGCAATTCTTTATTCTCTCTGACTCTGTAACCTTGCTGCATAATTTATCCAGTATTTCTTCTTTAGTTATATAATTCTTGTCTATGTACTCTGCAAATGCGTTATATACAAGTACTATATCATCAAGCTTATACTGAAGTGCTACACTTCCCTTTGAATCACTGTATGCTGCACCTGCCGCATCCTGCATAACATCCGGCTTGATATCATACTGAAGCATCTCCGATATAACAGACTTCATCTCTGACACAAATCCTGTATTAGACAGATTACTTCCAAAATATTTTAATCTGTCCTTGTTCTGCTCTAAAACTCTTTTAATAATCAGATTCTTTCCTGTATCATCAAGGACTTCAAGATTATCCTCACCCACTTCCTCAAATACTTTATACGCAAGCCTTTCAAAGCTCACAACATCTATATTAAGTATTCCTTTTCTTGGATGCATGGACACCAGTCTTTTCTGAATTGCCATAGTGTACTGCTCCGGCACAACAACTATATAATTCCTGTCAGGATTCTTCATTGACTCTTCAATTATATGCGTATACAGATAGTGCGATTTACCCGCACCTGAGCTTCCCAGAATTAATTGTAATGACATGTGTTACTCCCCTAATCTTTCTATAATAGACTTTACCATCATTTACTTTACCATAATGCACTTTTTCATATCATGTCTCATCATGGTTCGAAATCAACCGCTTCATATTCCACCGTATCTGAATAGTCCCACCATTCTCCCTGATAGCCTGTAAATCCGTTATTTTCCATAGCATTCTGTAGAATCATCACATTTTTCACAGCCTCTTCATCTTCTATATCAGAATAATCTCTATCTGCTTTCAAAGAAAAATCATCAAATTCTGTCGGCATTGATATAACACTTCCATCAGCAGCAACCATTGTAATATCCACTGTTCCTCCAAGATTATGCTTTTTCATTCCGTTAGCCGGATTTGCCACATAATTAGGGTCCGGATATACTTCCCACAATTTCTGCTGTGCCTCAAACGGTCTGTATGCATCCCAAATCTTTAAGCTGTACCCCTGTTCTTTCAGTTCTTTCTGCACATTTGCAAGCTTCTTAACTGTTCCGTATCGAAGGTATGCGTCTGTGAAATCATATATTCTGACACCTGTAAAGTTATTGTCTGTCGCATACATCAATTCGACATATATATCCGGTATGTATTTATTTACAAGAACATATTCGTCATCTTCCGGTTCTTTTTCGGTTGTAATCTCCTGTGTTATAATTTCCTGTGCTGTCACTTCCTGTGCTGCAGTCTCCTGTATGTTCGCCATCTCTTTTCCTGATACATCATCTGTTGTAACATTTTTCTTTTGTCCACATGCTGTCATGCCTGCCGCTATAATCACTATTACTGCAAATGTTTTGATAAATTTACTGTTCATAATCATTCACCTCTTCATAAACCTACCATTTCATCATATTTAACAATTTAGTAGGTTTTTCAAGCTATGCATTAATTTAATGTGCCATTTTACACTATCCAATACATTTGTATTTAATATACCACATTTTAATCATAATCTCCCACTCCATACCATATATTTTGTAATAATGAATATGAAGGGCAGGTTTCTTTGTGATGAGTCAGACTAAAATTGTTGTTATTCCATTTAAAAAGCTCCTTATTGGAGCGGTTATCGCTGCTATTATAATAGCTTTTATTATATTCGCTGTTATCCGTCTTGGCAGCAATAGTTCTGATAATTCCAGGAATACTACTAAACCTAAGAGCAGCACTGTAAATGCTTCTGCTTCTTCTAATATTGAGACACCCCTTGATAATGCCGACGCTCCTAAATTCTGCCCCGGAGTATATACCGCCTCTATTCTGTTAGACGGCAACCCCGTTGATATCCAGGTCACAGTTGATTCCTCTAACATTAACAGCATTGAGCTTGTTAATCTTTCTGAATCAATCACAACTATGTACCCTAAGCTCACAACTTCATTTGATGAAGTTGCTGCTAAAGTCATGGAAGCCGGCACAACCAACATAACCTATGATTCAGCCAACAGATATACATATTCCGTCTTTATAGAAGCAATAAGCGCAGCCCTTAAAAAGGCTGCGCCATGATTAATATCTTATATTTTCTGTCTTGTACCCCACATGCCTGCTAAATCCGTCTGCCACTACTTAGAATAAGTCACAGCCTCACTATTCTCATCATAATCAAACATGCCATCATTCTTCTCTTCAAGTGCCTTGATGATGTGATATGTATATTCATTATATGGTGTATCAATTCCAAGTTCTTTCCCCATGCGCATCATTGCGCCAGAGAACATATCTATCTCTGTGTGTCTGCCAGCGTCAATATCTTGCAGTGTTGAATATCTTGCTGTTGGCGGAACAGCGCTTCCTCGGCTTGAGTTATCTGCACACCTGCTCATATCAATGCCTTTGGCAAGAGCTACTGCTTCAACCTCCTTACGTAATCCTTTGCTGATTGCTTTCATATGCTCACTGTCAGTATAACAGCCAACACCTGCTCCAATAATAGCCTGTGGAAGATTGTTACAGATATTAAGTCTATACTTGCTCCATATCTCTTCTTTGATATATTCAGTCACTCTGTAATTAAGTCCTGTTCCATAAAATAAATCTCTTATTGCCGCAACTCTCTCACTCTCAAATGGTGCAGTTTCCTCTCCATATATAATGCCTATTGTAGTCTGAGGATTGAACACATATTCCTTACCTTCGCGGTGTGACGCCACCTTTATAAGTGAATAAATGATATGTGATTTATCTATCTTGGTAGATATTATCTCTTCACTGTCAACACCATTCATAAGACTCATGACAATTGTATTCTCACCGACGGCTTCCCTAATATCATCTAATGCACCTGCAAGTGCGCCGTATTTTAATGATACAACAAGAAGGTCAACACCTTTTGCTTCCTCTGGGGTCAATACCTCCGGGTGGTATGTCTTTCCATTAATCAGACAGCCTTCTGCCTTAAGTCTTTCCGCTCTTTCGCCCTTTGCAATAACGCTTAAACTTATATCCTTCTTTTCTGAAAGTCCCCATATAACATAAGAGCCGACTGCTCCTGCTCCAAGTACTGCCACTGAATGTATCTTCATATACATTTTCCTCTCATTCTTTGTAATTTCTTCAAATATATATACACTTCAATTCTTTCCGCGTCAAATGCTTTTATCTTCCTACAATATCGCCCTCTTCAAAATCGTAAGTCAGCTTCTTTCCATATGCCATGACATATGCAGCACATTTCTGCTCATAGTCTGTGTGCTGCATTCTTAAACTTGCTGTTCTTTCATCAAGCTGTCTGTCCGGATATATTACTGGCAGGACATGTACCCTGAATGTGTGCAAATGTGTACTTTTAACCTGCTGTTCAACAAACAGCGAAATCACCGGCACATTAAACTTTACCGCATACAGATATGCACCTCTTTTGCATGGGCGGGGCTTCCGATAATTAAACCACATTTCCTGCTCAGGATATATAAGCACAAGTTTGTTTTCATCAAGTGCATTCTTAATCTGATTAGGAAACTCAGTCTCCATAAACCATTTCAGGCTGCTTACGGGCATTGTGTCGGCATATTTTTGCATATACCCGACAAAACCTTTCATTGCAAGGTTAGAATCTTGATTAACAATACTTATTCTTCTGAATCCAGCTTTTCTCATTGCAAACCTGACAATTGCAGGGTCTAACGGGCTGAAATGATTGCATGTTACAATCGCAGGACCTCTGATTCCAGAAAGATTCTCAAGTCCGTCAACTTGTGTTATAAGCCCCACCGCAGAAGTCCCGGCATGAAATATAGCTTCTGCAATATATTTCTTCACACAAAAACCATATGCTGTGCGGTAATCAATATAATGTCTTAGTAATGCTTCTTTATCTTCGCGTAACAGCTTAGGGTCTCCCGGCTCAACCTTTGAATTCAACTGATTAAGGCTTACAGCCGTCCTAATATTTTCATAGACCTGCTCCCTATCACCAATCATATCTCCTCCGACATAATTTATTTTGCAGCATCACTGCTATCCTTCACGAAACCACTATCCACAACAATTCTGCTTCCCACAACATCAGAAAACTTAACCCCATCACCGTCCGCAATATTCTCAGCCCTTGCAAGAAGCTTCTTTAAATTCTCACGGTCAGCTTTCCTTTCATTATCCCCATACTGCTTGCGCTGTTTAATCAGCAACGGATAAAATCCCGACTCCGCCGCATACTGCCAGAAATACTCCTCATACGGAATCTCGCTGTAATGCCACGGCTTGTCAAACAGGTTATAATGTATCAGCTTCGGTCTTGCTATATACTCCCCGCCCTTGTTAGGCATAACATTCCATTCCTTATCAAGAAAATATATTTCTTTTGCACACATAGCATTAATATAATCCTGGTCAGGTGCAACACTGTCAAAGTGATATTCAGCCATAAGCTTTAAGAATCTGTCTGCCAGATGAGCCTGTCTTATCTTATCAAGGTTCATAAGAAGCACTCCTGAATTGACATATTCATCCCGCTCTATTCCCACTACATTTTCAATGTAATGAGCCAGTATTGTATTCTTTCCTGCAAATGTATCTCTTACTGCACCAAACATTGCATCTCCCATATCAACTGAATAAAGCTTTGCAATGTCATCATTTATTACGGTATCAGAGTCAATATACACAGCTTTATTAAGTTCTGGAAAAAGCTCTGCAATAAATAACCTGAAATATATCGTCAGTGTAAACTCGCCTGAATAAAGCCTGTTTTCCTGCCTGTCAGTAACTGTCTGTCCAAAGCTTTCAGAATATTCGTACATTTTCTTTCTTATATCAACGAATTCAATATCTATGTTTTCATAATCCTTTATCACATTACGAAGCTGAATCATCGTGATATTCTTCACATTATCACACATAACAATAATGCGGTAACACTCATCACAAGCCACATGTACAGCCAGCGATTTAAGGCACACTGCCAGATATGGTGCGTACTGTTCATTAATCGAGAAAAACACAGGAATACGTGAAACTGCCATGTACTCTTCATGCTCCCTGTTATAAGAATCCAGAAGCTCATCATATTCATGAAGCCCAAGTATATTATGCATTTTATCAATCTCCCACGGCTTGACTGAAACAGTCCTTATCACCGGAAACACCCGGAAGGTAGTTGTAAAATGCTGAAAAACAGTGTTGTCATGCAGTCTCCTCTGGTCATTAAACTTTCGTCCGCACAGATTGACTCTTGTTGCAAATGTATTAACAGCCGTCTGGTCAGGCATAAACATTTCCTTTCTTATGCACTGTTCACGACATTTTTCCAGAAGCCCGTTCTGTCTTATCATCCTCATATTCATAAGCATTACTCCGGAATTAATGTAACCATCACCGAAAAGCCATCTGCCATAATAATCAGAAACTCCCGCAATCTCTATGCCATCCATATTCTGATAATAAAAATCCCTAAAATCTTTTCTGCACAACACATCAGTATCCAGATAAAGAACTCTATCCTTAATATCTGTCTTATCAGCAAAAAGGCGCAACATACAGCACGCAGTAAATCTGCTCTGCATATTTGCCTCCGGCAACTCCTCAACAAAATATCTTGTAACATCAACAAGAAAGATATTTACTTTAATGTCCGATTTATTCAATTTTTCTTTCAGATATTTTGCAAATGCTTTATCAACCGGCTTGTAATTAATACCTTTTTCCCTGTAATCAACCGTGAGAATATATATATTTAACGGTTCATCCACATTTTTAATAAGAGACATTGAAGATAAAAGAATCCCCTTCTGCATTGGTTTATCACCACAATACAATATGTTCATAAATCCGTATCCTTTCTTAATTTATTAAATATGTCTGATTTATCCTCTCTGTATTGATTTTCCCCAGTTTCTTAAGTAAAATACATATAAGTTTTAAACGATAATTAAAGAATTGAGGAATGTTATGATATTTAAGATTTTCAAAAAAGATTTGAAAGGTCTTAGCAGGAATATTCTGGCTTTAGCCATTGCGCTTGGTCTGTGCCTTATTCCATCGCTTTACGCATGGTTTAACATATATTCCAACTGGGATCCTTACGCAAACACTGCGTCTGTCCAGATTGCTATTGTTTCTGAAGATGAAGGCTACTCTGAATCTGATGATTCCACTATCAATATGGGAGAACAGATTGTTGAACAGCTTCATTCGAATGATAAATTAGGCTGGCGTTTTCCGGAAACTAAAGATGAAGCCATGAATAAACTGAATGCCGGGAAGTACTATGCCGTTATCGTTGTTGGTGAGGACTTTTCACGAAGCCTGTATGACTTCCTTGACAATGGTCTTAATCCACCAACAGTTACATATTATGAGAATTCCAAGAAAAATGCTGTTGCTTCCAAGATTACAGATACAGGAAAAAGCACTCTTCAGAACACTATCAATTCCGAATTCATTGATGTGTGTGTTAAGACTATTATGCAGGGACTTAACGAAATAGCTGAAAATGATCCTTCAATTATTGAAAAGACAGTTAAGGATTTACAGAGTGTATCTGCCAATATTAATTCTTACGATACCATGATTGACATGTTTATTAAGAGTAATTCAGACCTGGCAGATAATCTTGCAAAACTTCAGGAGGTTCTTCCACAGATTAAAGATGTTCTTACCGGAACAACTGATGTTGCTGATATTGCCAATAAATCTCTTGATAATGTCACAGATGATATTGCAAACCAGATTGATGCGCAGCTTAAAGCTATGAATGAATTAACTGACAGCGCACTTGATTCTCTTGATAAAGCTGTACAGCTTTCAATAACTGATGTCGGACAGGCTGGCGTTGAGCTTAGTAAAGCCAACAAACAGTTAAAGGAACTTATAGACCAGAATAAGGCTCTTGAAGATGCTATTGATTCCCTCAGCAAAGTAGATGGCATTGACCCAGCAGTTATCACCGCCCTAAAGTCAGCTCTAGCTTCTGTTAACGCTATGGAGAATATCGCATACAACCTTGTTCAGCAGTGTGCCGATATTCTTACTGATTCACCTGAAACACTTCAGGCAAAATACCAGTTAATCAAGTCTGTTGTTGAACAGTGCCGCACAGAGCTCCAGAAGAGCCAGACAATTATGCAGACTGTAATAAGAACTAATGTTAACCTTCTTAAGGCTTCCATTAAGAATGCCGTAAGCAGCCTTGCAGCTAATATAAGCAGTGCCGGAGACAATATTAATGGAATCTCGCAGATGCTTCTTGGAGTAAGTGATATATCAGTAAATATTAATACAACTCTAGAAAGCACAAAAACATTACTTGATTCTCTCAATAAAAGGCTTGATACCATATCTGGTTCAGTAGGAGATATAAGTTCATCTTCTACATATAAACTGGTAATGGATTTCATCAACTCAGACGCACAGTCAATAGCGTCATTCCTGTCAGAACCTGTACAGGTAGAAGAAATCTACGTCTATATGCAGACTAACTATGGAACAAGTGTTACACCTTTCTATACAACACTTGCTCTCTGGGTTGGAGGAATTGTTTTAGTTGCCCTTATGAAAGTAAAGGTTGACTATGAGGATGATGAATTCAAGGATGCCACAGAACATCAGAAATATATAGGCCGTGCATTACTCTTCCTTGCAATGGGACAGCTTCAGGCTCTTGTAGTTGTTCTTGGTGATTTGTACATTTTAAAAATTGACTGCACCCACCCATTCATGCTGTGGCTTGCAGCCGCTATAACAAGCTTTGTATTTACATTATTTATATATACACTTGTTCTTACATTTGGTGATTTGGGAAAAGCTATTGCTGTAGTTATGATTGTGTTACAGATTGCCGGTTCAGGCGGAACTTATCCAATAGAACTTCTTCCTGAATTCTTCCAGAATGTGTACCTTTACTTCCCATTCCCTTATGCAATCAATGCCATGAGGGAGGCAATAAGCGGATTATATCAGTGTGATTACGCTGTATTTCTTGTGAAATTATGCGCTTATGCTGTTATTTCCCTTATTCTGGGACTTGGAATCAGAAAGTCACTTCTTGAAGTACGCGAGTTCTTCGAACGCCGTATGAAAGAAACACATTTTATGTAAAGGAGAAATGAATTTATGCAAAATGATGATTTTAATATAGATGTTGTTATTGCGGAAATCACAGCATTTGCAGAAAATATGCACGCTAAGAACCAGCACAAGAAAAAGGTCTGCTTAAGATGTATGATGATAATTCCTTTAGTATTCATGGTGCTTATGTTTACCATGGATACAGCTAAGGTTGTTTATCTGCTTCTTTGGGTAATCTCACTTTTTATATTCTGTGCTTATCTTATAGTTATTGATTATATTGATGACAAGCTCGCAAGAAAGCTCAATGAGCTCAATATTGAGATTAAGGAAAAACAGGCTGATACTTCTCTTACAGACAGTATCAAAGCATTTTTAAGTGAGGTACAGTTATGAAAAATATATTTAAGATTATACGGGCTGACCTTCGCCACATAAAAACAAATGTAATTGCACTATGCGTAATTATCGGTCTTACCGTTATTCCTGCATTGTATTCATGGTTTAATATCCTGTCAAACTGGGATCCATATGGACAGGCTTCCACAAGCAGGATTAAAGTTGCCGTTGTATCTGTTGACAAAGGTACTTCTCTTGAAGGAACGGAGCTTAATGTCGGTGACAACATAATTGATGCACTTAAAACTAATAACACTATCGGTTGGCAGTTTGTCACTTCGTCTGATGAAGCAATCGAAGGCGTATACAGCGGTCAGTATTATGCAGCCCTCGTTGTTCCAGAGAATTTTTCCAAGAATCTTATAAGCTTCTTAAGTGATTCCATGGAACATCCTCAGTTAAAATATTACTGTAACCAGAAAGCAAACGCTATTGCACCTAAGATAACAGACAAGGCTAAAACAGCAGTTCAGCAGCAGGTAAACCAGACATTTATAGATACAATTGTATCTACAATTGCCGGTACTGGCGACTCAGTTATCAAAGATGCAGATAAAGAAACCGGTTCTCTTATGGATGCAGTTATTAACAGACTTACATCCGCAAGGACTACACTTTCAACATACGATGTAATTCTTAACTCAATGCTTGCAATTACTGACCTTACATCATCAATAAGCAGCAGTTCAAACAGTGCTGCACCGCAAGTTTATACACAATTACAGTTACAGCAGCAGCAGTTAATAACCTTACAGGCACTTGTAAATGGTAATTCCGCTGAATCTTTAAATGAATTATCATCTGCTCTTTCAAACCAGATGTCCCAGATTCAAAGCATTATGAGTTCATTAACAGAGCTTTATTCTGACATGAACATGGATGTTGCAGACCTGTCTGCTGCAATTAAGCTTACATCGGGCTCACTCACTCAGACTAAAGAGCTTCTCAGTGACCTTAAGACAAAGCTTGATAATGCAATTAATACATTAAACACAATCACTGAACAGGATACATATGGTTTATTATCAGAGATGTTAAATGCAGATGCCAATACTTTGGGAGATTTTCTCTCTGCACCTGTAAATATAACAACAGAGCAGGTATATGCTGTTAAAAGCTATGGAACAAGCGCTTCACCATTCTACACAATACTTGCACTGTGGTTTGGTGGACTTATACTTGTTGCTATTATGCACACACCTGTGCATCCTGCTCCGGACATTCCAGCAGATGCAAAGAGATATGAAAAATTCTTCGGAAGGTATTTTATATTCTTTGCAGTAGGACAGCTTCAGGCACTGCTTATAACACTTGGAAATCTTCTCTACATAGGAATCCAGTGTTACCACCCATTCCTTTACTGGGTTGCATGTGCATTCTCAAGCTTCGTATTCACCTTCTTTATGTACAGCCTTACTGTTGCATTTGGAAATATCGGTGAAGCACTTGGAATTGTCCTGCTCGTTATACAGGTTGCCGGCTCAGGCGGTACATTCCCTATAGAAGTACTTCCTAACGCCTACCAGATAATATACCGATTCCTGCTCTTCCCATATTCAATGGATGCATTAAGAGAATGTATAGCAGGAATGTACAGATATGATTACATTAAGAATCTCGCTTTTCTTTCAATATATATAGTTGTTTCGCTGATTATCGGATTGTTCTTACAGAAACCATTTGAGAAGCTGAATCATATGATTGAGAGAAGTAAGGAGAAGTCGGGGGTAATGTTGTAGGAAGTTGCTCCCCTAAAGCACGCCCAGCCGTGTATATTAGTAAAATCAAAACACGCTTACGCTCGGATTCCGACGCAGCGGTACTAGGTTTGCTGGGATTTGCTACCACTTTGTGGCAGCTTTCCCAGCTTACCAAGTGACGGCGTCTTCATACGGTTTTAATTTTACTAATATACACGGCTGGGCTTTTCTTTACCAGACAACTGCTCCGCCCCGCCTTTGGCAAGGTTGGGGCTGGAGAGATATTCTCATCTCCTATGTAGAAAAACTCCCGGAAGTTTGGAGGCAGGTGGTTTGTGGGGTGCGGTATTCCAACTGTAAACTGTGCGCATAATAAAAGCATTGAGTCATAAGTAAACCAAAGCGTACACACGCCATGGATGGCGTGTGAGATGTCTCGCACATGGATGTGCGTAGACATCGTTAGCGGATGGTATAATTACCTAAACACTCAATGCTTATTATTATGCAGTGCAGTTTACCGGAGGGATTCCACACCCCACAACCACCTGCCTCCCACTCCCGGGAGTCACTTTTCTAGAATAACCCAGTTATTACCCCATCATCATTAACATCTATATTATATGCCGCTGGTGATTTTGAAAGTCCTGGCATTGTCATTACTGAACCTGTAAGCACTACTATGAAGCCTGCACCGGCTGATACATATGCTTCTCTTACATTCATCTCAAATCCTTCCGGACGGCCAAGTAATGTTGGATCGTCTGAAAGCGAATACTGTGTCTTAGCCATACAGATTGGAAGATTACCAAATCCTAACTGTTCAAGCTGTTCAATCTGCTTATTAGCTGCTGCCGAATAATTAACACTTCCTGCTCCATATATTTCTTTGGCAATTGTCTCAATCTTTGCTTTAACCGGCTGGTCTGTCTCATACAGACAGTGGAAATTGCTCTTCTTTGTCTCAAGTGTCTTAAGAACCTTTTCTGCAAGCTCAATTCCGCCTTCTCCACCCTTTTCCCATACTTTGGCAAGGGCGAATTCACAGCCTTTATCTTCACAGAACTTCTGTATATAATCTAATTCTGCCTGTGTATCTGATACAAACGCATTAAGTGTAACAACTACAGGCACACCATATTTCTGAAGATTCTCAATATGCTTTTCAAGGTTTACGATTCCCTTCTTTAATGCGTCAAGATTCTCTGCTGATAATTCTGTCTTAGGTACTCCACCGTTGTACTTAAGTGCTCTTACTGTTGCTACTAATACAACTGCATCTGGCTTTAAGCCTGACTTACGGCACTTTATATCAAAGAATTTCTCTGCACCTAAATCTGCTCCAAATCCTGCCTCTGTGATTACATAATCTGCCATCTTGAGTGCAGTCTTAGTTGCTCTTACTGAATTACAGCCATGTGCGATATTAGCAAATGGTCCACCATGTACTAATGCTGGAGTATGCTCAAGTGTCTGGATAAGGTTAGGCTTTAATGCATCCTTTAACAAAGCTGCCATTGAACCTACTGCCTTGATATCTGATGCTGTAACAGGCTGTCCCTGATAATTGTAAGCAACTACCATCTTGCCGAGTCTTTCCTTTAAATCCTTCATATCTGTTGCAAGACATAATACTGCCATAATCTCTGACGCAACTGTGATAACAAAATGATCTTCTCTTACAGTTCCGTCAACCTTAGAGCCAAGACCTACAACTATATTTCTAAGAACACGGTCGTTCATATCCATACATCTTTTCCATGTAACACATCTTGGGTCAATTCCAAGTTCGTTGCCCTGCTGTATATGGTTATCAAGAAGTGCTGCACATAAGTTGTTAGCTGATGTGATTGCATGGAAATCGCCTGTAAAATGCAGATTCAATTCTTCCATAGGAACAACCTGTGCATATCCACCACCTGCTGCTCCACCTTTGATACCGAAACATGGACCAAGTGATGGCTCACGAAGTGCTATAACTGCCTTCTTGCCAAGCTTTCCAAATGCTTCTCCAAGCCCTACAGTAATTGTTGTCTTTCCCTCTCCTGCCGGAGTTGGATTTATGGCTGTAACAAGAATTAACTTTCCATCTTCATTGTCTTTGACACTGTTGATGTACTCATCTGATATCTTAGCCTTATACTTTCCGTATAATTCAAGATCATCCTCGCTTATGCCGCATCTGGCTACAACATTCTTAATTGGCTCCATTACTGCTTCCTGTGCAATTTCAATGTCTGTCTTCATAATGTTTCTCTCCTTTGCTTTAGCCTTTTCGTGCCTTGCAATCCTGCCTTATCAAGATTCTTAAGAAGATTCCCTTCCTAATATATCTTTACATAAAAACAAGAGGCTACAGGCGCACTTTAATACACCTATGCCTCTGTTAAAAACCTGAAAGATTCTCCCCAAGCAAATCAGCCTCAATATTTCTCATCTCTATGCTTAGAAATTGCTTCTTCGGTGCTGATAATTACAGCTCTCCAGAGTTCCGTCCATAACCGGTCCTTTTGCCTGAGAGTTTTCGCTGTCACCTTCGGCGCTGCATTTTTACACAGTCTCTCCCGATTATATCTTCCGGATATTACCTTAATAATAAGGAAAAAAGCGTCTTGCTTTATCTGCAAAACGCCTTCTTTTTCAACAATAATATATAAATTGACAGAGTTTGTCAATAAGCAACATTTAACAAAATTATTTATTATATTAGGAAATAACAGTATTCAATTGAAAAAAATGTTGTTTTATGATAAAATTTATCTTAATTTTTTATAAAAAGGGAGAATACATAATATGTTTAGTAAAATCAATACTATTCTCGTTACTATTGACGCATATGTCTGGGGAATTCCACTCATTGTCCTTATACTTTCAGTTGGTCTGTTTCTTACTATCAGACTTAAGGGTGTTCAGTTTACTAATCTTGGACGTGCTTTTAAGTACATTTTCAAAGACGAAACTGATGGAAAGCATGGTGAAGTGAGCAGTTTCGCAGCACTATGTACAGCACTTTCAGCAACAATCGGTACAGGTAATATCGTAGGTGTTGCTACTGCTATTGTCTCAGGCGGTCCTGGTGCATTATTCTGGATGTGGCTTGCTGCCTTAGTTGGTACTGCTACCAAGTACGCAGAGTGTCTCTTAGCAGTTAAGTTCAGACAGGTTGACGAAGACGGTCATGTTGTTGGTGGTCCTTTTAACTACATTGAACATGGTATGGGACCTAAGTGGAAATGGCTTGCCAAGATATTTGCTTTCTTTGGTATAGGCGTTGGTCTTTTAGGAATTGGTACATTTACACAGGTGAATGGAATCTCTTCTGCTGTTAATAATTTCTTTGATTCTAACAACGCATGGACTGTTTCATTATTTGGAAGAACATATTCATGGACTGTAGTTATAAGCTGTCTTATCCTTACATTCTGTGTTGCTCTTGTTCTTATTGGTGGAATCCAGAGAATTTCTAAAGTTGCTCAGGTTATTGTTCCTTTCATGGCTGCAACATATTTTTTAGCAGGTATTCTTATTATTTTATTTAATATTACAGATGTTCCTGCTGCCATCCTTACAATTGTGCAGAGTGCATTTGGTCTTAAGGCCGCTGCTGGTGGTGCCCTTGGTGCCATGGTTGTAGCTATGCAGAAGGGTATTGCAAGAGGTATCTTCTCTAATGAGGCCGGTCTTGGTAGTGCACCTATTGCCGCTGCCGCTGCTCGTACCAATGAACCTGTACGTCAGGGTCTTGTATCTATGACAGCTACTTTTATTGATACTATTATCATCTGTTCAATTACAGGTATTGCAATTGTTCTTACAGGAGCTTACGATATGGGACTTGAAGGTGTTGCAGTAACAACTAAAGCATTCCAGTTAGGACTTCCATTCCCTGATGGAGTTGCTTCATTTATTCTTATGTTATGCCTCGTATTCTTTGCATTTACAACTATTCTTGGCTGGGATTATTATTCTGAGCGCTGCCTTGAATACCTTACTAATGGTAAGAAGAAATGCATCAAGGCATACAGATGGATATATATCCTCTGCGTATTCATTGGTCCTTATATGACAGTATCTGCTGTATGGACAATTGCAGATATATTTAACGGTCTGATGGCTATTCCTAACCTTATTGCACTCGTTGCTTTAAACGGTGTGGTTGCTAAAGAAACTAAAGATTATCTTGACAGAATTAAGAAAAAAGAAATTGATTAATTAAGCATTAACTGCTTATGCGTATAATAAGCCCCACTCCGGATTAATCCGGAATGGGGCATTTTGTATATATCTTTATTCTGTTATAGTACTATGAGGGAATTTCCCCGCTGTAATCACATTTTATGAGCCCATTTTAATATATCCATCACATTTCATGAGTTTTATAGCAAAAGGGGGCTTGTATTCTCCCATATAAACATCTCCATCATCATGCATATTATCTTCCTCTATCATACATTTTTATAAAGAAATTCAATGTAATAATATAACACGTTTGACCGATATATAATGTAGAAGTAACATTTTGAAATAAGGTCCAAGGAGGGATTATTGCAGCAAATGGAGTTATTCGCAATTCAAAAGTGTACCCAGTCCAGACTATCAGTAATCTCAAAGGGGTAGGACAGGATAATACCAGTGCAGAACACGGTAACAGTGGACAGTCTCACAGACAGACAATAACTATCAGAGTTAATCCTGAGACTTATGCTGATGCACCAGCCGATTGTTATACAGTTACCTATAACCGTAACAGTCAGCTTCAGGCATTTTATTATCGCCCTCGCCATGAGTATACTTACTAATAATGGACGAAGAAAAACACCTCTTAATCAGAATGTATATTGCTGATTAAGAGGTGTTTTCTTATGCTCTACGCTTCAGCTTTATATATATGAGTTGCAATATTATTGCGCACGCAATGCCAACTGAAACATAAGATATTAAATCCGTATTGACATATGTCGGGTTAAGACTTGCTGTTCTGCCAAGAAATCTGTTACTGAATAACGTTCAAGATGATAACTGTATGGGTGCTGGCTCTGATTTAGTAGTATATATTGTATAAATCCACTATAATGTTGTTAAACATTTCCTATAAGAATATCTATATTTCAAGATTTATAGGCATATTATTATTGATTAAGAAGTGTCTTGTCTGATTTTTTTTCATGATACCTATAGGTAGTCGTATATTCTGACAGCTTATAGGTATTTTCTGCACATTCTTCTCTCGAATCAGACATTATCCTTGCCAGAAAGCTAAAGATTGCCTATAGATAATGTGGTTTTCCATCATTTATAGGTATTTACAATGAAATCTGCGCTTTATGAGCAGAAATCCTAATATTTCTGCCTATAAGCAATAGAAATAATATCTTCTTATAGGTTCTGCTCTATATTCTGCGACCATGTTGCTGTCAGATGCAAATGTATCACCTAGTTGGACGATACACTATTTTGCCCCATCATTTATGTTCATATTTTTCGTAGTAGATAATAACATTTTTATCCACCGATATAATATTCTCCGAAACCATGTGATTTTTGTGTAAAGAAAAAAGCACCATGTTTCAGGTGCTAATCTTCATAATGGAACTTGCAGGAATATATTATCAGATTTTGGTTCATGTCCATATTATACGTAAGTCTGTGTTCGTCTGTGATTCTTCTACTGCACATCTTCCTATGCTTTAATGGTTTCTAAAGGAATAATCATAGGTAATAATATATTTTCTTCTAAATCATCAATCCATATCCATATACTTTAAGATATGTCTCACGCTTTCTTTCCACCAACACCATTAATATACATCAACGGTATTCCGAAGAATGCCATTCCTCCCACAATATTACCTATTGTAACAGGAATAAGATTATTAAATATAAAATTCGGTATATTCAATGTACTAAGCTGCTGTGCTGTATAACCATATTGCTCCATAGCATCTTTCACATATAACGGATTAAGTTTTGCTATCATTCCTGCAGGTACATAATACATATTAGCAACACAATGCTCATAACCGCTTACAACAAAAAGCAGTATTATAAAAAAACAACATAACAGTTTTCCGGTTACATCCTTTGCACGTGCCGCAAGCATAACTGCTGCACACACAAGTATGTTACATAATATTCCCGATGCAAGCGCTGTTGTAAAATCAAGATTACATTTTCCAAGTGCTACTTTAATTGTATATGCACCAAGTATTCCCGATGAATAATTATACTGCCCACTTACATAATCAATACATGTAAGCATTAACGAGCCAAGAAGATTTCCCAGATATACTACAATAAGCATTCGTATAAGCTTAAGTGCTGTGTGCTTCTTCTGTACAGTTGCCATAATTGCCAGACAGTCTCCTGTAAAAAGTTCTGCTCCTGTCATAACAACCATCATAAGTCCCATTGGGAATACAACTCCTGCAACCAGACGTGCAATTCCTACATTGACGATATCATGTGCTGCCACACTGCTTCCGGCTGCGCCAAATGCAATCATCATTCCTGCAAGTATGGCTTTCATAAAAAGCTTGTATGCTGGACAGTCAACCTTCCCAACACAACCTTCCACATAATTCTCTATCGCTTCTTTCATAGATAACATCTTTAGTTCCTCCCTGATTGTGTATTTTGTTAATTCCAATCACTTTATTTGTGTATACAAAATACATCTTGCATATTATAGCAAGCTGAATATTTATTTACAAGTATCTTATAAAGAACAATTCTACATGCTTCGGCACCCCTTTTGGACTTTCTCTGTTCATCACACCTCTCTAAGGTCCAAATCGTCAGACTGACTCTTCCCTTTTGGACTTTAACACGCCTTCCCGCCGCTTCAACGTCCGATCTGCCGCGGCTCGGCTTCCCTTTTGGACTTCAACACGCCTTCCCACCGCTTCAACGTCCAATTCGCCGCGCTTTGGCTTCTCTTTTGGACTTCAGCGCGCTTTCTCACTACTTTAACGTCCAATCCACCACGCCATGGCTAACCATTATCCCTGCACGACAAAAAGCACCTGCCAGAATGCTATTCACAAGCGTTCTGGCAGGTGCAAACCCACATATGTATCATAAATTCTACTTTCCAGATGTTGCCTTAAGTCTTGCCATAGCTCTTGCAAGTGCTGCTCTTGAGTGATAATACTCATGGATACTCTGCTTCTGGCGAAGTCTCTCCTCAGCCCTCTGCTTAGCTTCCTCTGCTCTTCTTACATCGATTTCCTCAGGCTTTTCTGCTGTCTCAACAAGAAGAGTTACACGGTTGTTGACGATTTCAACAAATCCCATTCCAACAACAGCATGAATCCACTCGTCGCTGCCCTCTGGCTGGAACTTCATCTGACCTTCATCAATTGCAATAACCATATCTTCATGATGGGCAAGAATTTCCTTCTGTCCATCGAACTCAGGCACAATCAGAGAACGGCATTTGCCAGCGAAAAACACCCGGTTAGCTGATATTACTTTTAAATAAAATGAACTTGTAGCCATTAGTTTTTCCTTTCTGGCAGGATGTTACTGCATCTTCTCAGCCTTTTTAATAACATCATCTATAGTTCCTACATTGAAAAATGCGTTCTCAGGATATTCGTCCATCTCACCATCAATAATTGCCTTGAAACCTCTTATAGTCTCCTTTAATGGAACATATACACCAGGAATACCTGTGAAGTTCTCAGCAACATGGAATGGCTGTGATAAGAATTTCTGAATCTTTCTTGCTCTGAATACTGTAACCTTATCTTCATCTGCAAGCTCTTCCATACCAAGAATAGCAATGATATCCTGTAATTCCTTGTACTTCTGGAGGATTTCCTGAACCTTTCTTGCTACCTCATAATGCTCCTCACCTACAATGTCCGGCTCAAGAATTCTTGATGTAGAATCAAGAGGGTCTACTGCCGGGTAGATGCCCTGTTCAACTATCTTTCTTGAAAGAACTGTAGTTGCATCAAGATGTGCAAATGTTGTTGCAGGTGCAGGGTCAGTAAGGTCATCGGCAGGTACATATACTGCCTGTACTGATGTTACAGAACCATTCTTTGTAGAAGCAATTCTCTCCTGTAATTCACCCATCTCAGTTGCAAGTGTTGGCTGATAACCTACGGCTGAAGGCATACGTCCAAGAAGTGCTGAAACCTCTGAACCAGCCTGTGTAAAACGGAATATATTATCAATGAATAAAAGCACATTCTGATGCTTCTCATCACGGAAATATTCAGCCATTGTAAGTCCTGTCTCAGCAACACGCATACGTGCTCCAGGTGGTTCATTCATCTGACCAAACACCAGGGCAGTTTTTTCAAGAACGCCCGACTCTTTCATTTCTGTCCAGAGGTCGTTACCTTCTCTTGATCTTTCTCCTACACCTGTGAATATTGAATATCCACCATGCTCTGTTGCAATATTGCTGATAAGTTCCTGAATAAGAACTGTCTTACCAACTCCGGCACCACCAAACAGACCAATCTTACCACCCTTTGCATAAGGTGCCAAAAGGTCAATTACCTTGATACCTGTCTCAAGAATCTCTTCTGCAGGATTCTGTTCTTCAAATGTTGGAGGTTCTCTGTGGATTTCCCACTTTTCCTTGGCATCTGGCTGTTCTTTGCCATCAATAGCCTCTCCTAATACATTAAAGAGACGGCCAAGAGTTTTCTCTCCAACAGGAGTCTTAATGCCGCTGCCTGTAGCTGTTACTTCCATATCTCTGCAAAGACCTTCACTGGAAGCAAGCATAATACAGCGGACTGTATCGTTACCGATATGCTGTGCAACTTCCATTACACATTTTTTATCACCATTATTAACTTCAAGTGCGTCCCTGATTGCCGGAAGGTTCTCATCTTCAAACGCTACATCGACAACAGGTCCCATTACCTGTATAATCTTTCCTTTATTACTCATATTATCTCCTATCCGTCGCATTATTTCTTTCGTTTCTTCTTCTGCGACTTCGCACCAGCGATAACCTCAGTTATTTCCTGTGTGATTGAAGCCTGTCTGGCTCTGTTATACTGTATATCAAGATCGTGCAGCATATCCTTTGCACTCTTTGATGCAGCCTCCATCGCCATCATACGGGCATTCTGTTCGCAGGAGAATGACTCTACCAAAGCTCCGTATACGAAACCAACTATATAATCAGGAACAATTCTGTCCATAACTACTTCTGGGGAAGGTTTTAATGCAAGTTCCTCTCTTTTGAAATCAACCGGTATCTGGATATTGAAATCTGCCTTCTTAAGAGGAAGAAGCTGTTCAATCTGTGTTTCCTCCTGAATAGCATTAATCATACTTGTGTATATGATATACACCTCATCAAGTTCACCTTTTCTGTACAGTTCTATTATTTCTTCTGAAATATTTCTTGCTCTGTTAAGAGTAGGATTCTGAACTGTATAGTGGAACTGCTTCTCAATCTCAATACCGCGCTGTTCAAAATAATGTCGTCCAAGTTCTCCTAATACGAATAATGAATGATTAGGATTCTTTTCAAGCTGCTCCTGCGCAATCTTTAAAACATTATGGTTATATGAACCTGCAAGTCCCTTATCAGCAGTAATAACTATGTAGCCTACCTTTTTATCCGCTGCGTCTTTATCCTCATTTGTCTTAAAATATATACTGCTTATATCAGGTATATGTCTTAAGATTCGGCTCATTTCTGACTGCAGAGTGAAAAAGTATGGTTCCGTGTCTGAAAGCATTTTCTTAGATTTCTTAAGCTTGGAAGAAGAAATCATATACATGGCATTAGTAATCTTTAATGTATCATTGATACTTTTTATTCGATCCTGAATTTCCTTTGTGTTTGCCATATCTATACGCTTACCTTTCTTTTAGCACACATGCATTATGCAAATTCTTTTACTGCTTCCAGAATATTCTTAACCAGCTCATCATTAATCTCTTTCTTATCTTCAATCTGCTTTCCTATTTCAGGATGCTTGAGATCTATGAATTCAAGTAATTCTGTCTGGTGTTTCTTAACTTCCTTAGTAGGTATCTCATCAAATACGCCGTTGTTAGCCATAACAAGTGTCATAACCTGCTCATGCATTGAAAGTGGATGGCAGAGTGGCTGCTTTAAAAGCTCCATAAGGGCTTTTCCGTGCTGTAACTGTGCCTTAGTTGCATCATCAAGATCTGATGCAAACTGTGTAAATACTTCCATCTCTCTGTACTGTGCAAGGTCAATTCTTATGCTTCCTGATTTTTTTAGAATAAGAAACCATAAATCCGTATGGCTGTGTTCCCATGGCAGGGATTGTATCACCCATATTTCCAGTATGGTTAGCCTGTGCAACATGTAATGTGTCAACACCGCAAGCTTCTAATTCTTTAGCAAAAATGCAAGCTTCATCAAGTGGAAGACCACCTTTTCCTCTAAAACTATTTTCTCCAAGAGGAGTAACTATAGGAAGCTTGTAGTCGATAACCATGTCAGGTACGATTGTTTTTAATCTTTTTACGAGTGTTAATGCAAAACGTGTACGATTAGCCAGGTCACCGCCATATTCATCAGTTCTATGATTTAAAATAGGAGAGCAAAGAGAACCAACAAGACGGTCTCCATGTACTTCAATACAATCAACACCAGCTTCGTGTGCTAAGATAGCACAGTTTTCCATATGCTTTATTATTTCATCAAGCTCTTCTGCAGTAACTTCATTTACAAAGTGCTGCATATCATGGTGAAGTTTAGCTCTTGCTTCCTGCATTTTGCCCTGATGAAACATATCGTTTAAAGCTTTAACATTGTAGTCAGGATGGAATAACTGAATTCCAAGCTTTGCACCATTTTCATGACATGCGTCAGCAAGTCTTTTGAAGCTTTGAACCTGCTCAGGTGAATAAAGCTTTGGTGTAGGAGAGAATGTTGAAAGAGGAGCAACGTCTCCAATGACAATGTATC
>ERZ780195.652-NODE-652-length-33389-cov-20.143037_pt1 | contig 33389 bp, 32 predicted proteins | sample MGYA00511017_ERZ780195 | MGnify/ENA primary metagenome ERZ780195 (study PRJEB29588, sample SAMEA2159974) | human gut metagenome | biome: human gut; feature: human-associated habitat; material: faeces | place: Denmark | collected 2008/2010 ...
AAGTTCGGTAACGGATGGAGCTTGATGATACTAATCGGTCGAGGGCTTGATCTAAGAGTCAGTTGAAGTTGGTTGTGAAGTTTCAGGTCAATTCCCTGTGCGGTTTTCAAGGTGTGGAGAGAGATTCAAATAATCCAGACAACGGCTGGATAACAATGTGAATTGTGATTTGGAAGTCGTTGGATGGATCCAAAAGAATCTGACAACCACATAGAATTTCCGGTGATAATAGCCTGAGGGATCCACCTGTTCCCATACCGAACACAGAAGTTAAGCCTCAGCACGCTGATGGTACTTGGCTGGAAACGGCCCGGGAGAGTAGGTCGTCGCCGGATTCAATTTTTGAAGGATGCGTCCTCGGAGGTATCCTTCAATCAAAACCGAATACAATTTCTGGTGATAATAGCCTGAGGGATCCACCTGTTCCCATACCGAACACAGAAGTTAAGCCTCAGCACGCTGATGGTACTTGGCTGGAAACGGCCCGGGAGAGTAGGTCGTCGCCGGATTCAATTTTCGAGGACGTTCGTTTGAACGTCCTCTTTTCATGTGCATGAAAAGCCCAGCGGCGTTGTACAATGCCGCTGGGCTTTTTCTCATTCCAGCGAAATCTTCTCTCTTCCGAACAGGTCGTAGGATTCCTCAATAACGCGCTTGGCGGTGGCGCCGACGGAGGGGGCGGATTTGGCGGCGGCGTCGCCCTCCTGTACCATGCGCAGCGTGAGCGGCGCGCCGAAATGGCGGGCGAAGAGCTCCTCCAGCGCGGCCTTTTTGCGCTCAAGCATGCGCATGTGCATCAGCTGCTTCTTGCTGAACTGCACAGTGAGCACGCCCGCGTCATAGGATACGAAGGCCATGGACGGCAGCGTGGCGCGGATGGACGGAATCTCCTGACCGATGGTTTCGATGGCGTCCAGATATTCCTGCGGCGGCGCGGCGAGGGGCTGCGCGGGCGCGGATTTCGGGGCGGCGGGCTTTTTTTCCGCAGACTCGGCGGCGGGAGCGGCGGCCTTGGCGGGCTTTGCCGGCGCGATGGCGCCGCTCTGCACCAGCTTTTCCAGTCGCTCCATGCGCTCGGAAACGTCGGAGTCCTCCTCGCGCTCGGGATGGCAGGCGCGAACGGCGGCCAGCTCCAGCACGGTGCGCGGGCGGCTGGCCCACTTCATGTCCGGCTCGGCGCGCATGAACAGATCCATCAGGCGGGAGAGGCGGGCGCTGTCGATGCGCGTGGCCTGCTCGGAAAAGCGCGCCGCGTCCTCCGGAGTGATCTCCAGCAGCTGGGAAATATCACCCACCGCGCCGGCCAGCAGCAGCGCGCGCAGATGGGCGGTCACATCCCGGGCGAACACCTGCGGGTCGCAGCCCTTGGAGACCATCTCGTTGATGAGCAGCAGCGCCCGGGCGGAGTCGAAGTCGATGAGCGCGTCGGCGAAATCGAACAGGAAGGCCCGGCCGGTGGAGCCCAGCACGTCCCGGGCGAGCTCGAGGGTGACGGAGCCGTCGGTATAGGACAGACAGCAGTCCAGCAGGCTCAGCGCGTCGCGCATCGCGCCCTCGGCGGCGCGGGCGATTTCGAACAGCGCGTCCTCGTCGGCGGTGCGGCCGATGCCGCCCAGCACGACCTCCATGCGCTCGACGATGGCGTCCACCGAGATGCGGTGGAAGTCGAAGCGCTGGCAGCGGGACAGGATGGTGGCGGGCAGCTTCTGCGGCTCGGTGGTGGCGAGGATGAACACGGCGTGGGCCGGCGGCTCCTCCAGCGTCTTGAGCAGCGCGTTGAACGCGCCGGTGGACAGCATGTGCACCTCGTCGATGATGTAGACCTTGTACTTCGTCAGCGACGGCGGGTACTTGATCTTCTCGCGCAGATCGCGAATCTCGTCCACGCCGTTGTTGCTGGCCGCGTCGATCTCCACCACGTCCATGCAGTTTTCGGCCTGAAGGGCGCGGCAGACCTCGCATTCGCCGCAGGGGTCGCCGTCCTTGGGACTCAGGCAGTTGATGGCCTTGGAGAGCACCTTGGCGGCGCTGGTCTTGCCGGTTCCGCGGGTGCCGCAGAACAGATAGGCGTGGGCGATGCGGCCGGTGGTCACCTGGCGGCGAAGCGTCTTGGTGATGGAGTCCTGACCGCAGATTTCGGAAAACGTTCCCGGACGCCACGCCCGGTAAAGCACCTGATAGCTCAAGAAAGTGTCCCTCCAGAAAGTTCATTCATCTCCTATTATACCTCACAGGCGTCAAAAACGAAAGAAGTTTTTACAGGAAGCTAAAAACTTTTCCGCGGCAGAGTGCTATAATATAAAGTAGAAAAGTAATCATTTCTGAACCGGGAGGCCTTCTTTCATGAAACGAATCGTTCTGACGGGCGGCGGCACCGCCGGACATGTCACGCCGAACCTCGCGCTGATTCCGCGCCTGCAGGCGGACGGATGGGACGTGCATTACATCGGCGCGGCCAACAGCGTGGAGGAAGGGCTGGTGGCCAATCTGCCCGGCGTGACCTACCACACCGTGGCCGTGGGCAAGCTGCGCCGCTATTTCGACCTGAAGAATTTCTCCGATCCCTTCCGCGTCATCAAGGGCGTGGATCAGGCGCGGCGCATCATCCATCGCATCAGGCCCGACGTGGTGTTCTCCAAGGGCGGATTCGTGTCCGTGCCCGTGGTTTACGGCGCGTGGCTGAACCGCGTGCCGGTGGTGATTCACGAGTCGGACATGACCCCCGGTCTGGCCAACAAGCTGTCCGTTCCCTTCGCGAAGGCCGAGTGCTGCACCTTCCCGGAGGCGGTTCAGTATGCCCGCGGCAAGGGCGTTTATACCGGCACGCCGCTTCGCGCGGAGATTTTCGCCGGAGATCCCCAGCGCGGCCGCCAGCGCTTCGGCCTGACGGGCAGCAAGCCGGTGCTGATGGTGATGGGCGGCTCCACGGGCGCGCGGGCCATCAACGAGGCCGTGGCGGCGGCGCTGCCGAGGCTCATCGCCAATTTCCAGGTGCTGCACCTCTGCGGCAAGGGCAACCTCAAGGTCGAGCTGACGGGCATGAGCGGCTACGTCCAGTGCGAATACCTCAACGAGGAGATGGCCGACGCATACGCCTGCGCCGACGTGCTGCTCTCCCGGGCGGGCGCGAACGCGCTGTGCGAGATTCAGGCGCTGAAGAAGCCGGCGCTGCTGATTCCCTATCCCAAGGAGGTCAGCCGCGGCGATCAGGTGCTCAACGCCGAGTCCTTCCGCGAGCGCGGATTCAGCCGCGTGCTGGATCAGGCCGAGCTCACGCCCGACCGCCTCGTGGACGAGATCATCGCGCTGTATCACGACCGCGGCGCGCTGTTCGATGCGATGAACGCCGATTCCGGCAACGCCACCGGCGTGGACAACGTGCTTGCGCAGATCTACAAATACGCAAAGAAATAAATGAAGACGGCTCCGCAGAGTTCTCCGCGGAGCCGTTTTTGCAAAAATGGGAGGAAAACGATGAACGAAAAGCAGAAGTGGCTGGACTGGGCGGTGGAGCTTCAGAGCCTTGCGCAGGCGGGACTGTTCTATGGCCGCGACGCCTACGACCGCGAGCGCTATCAGCGCGTGCGCGAAATCGCCGCCGAGATGGTGGCGCAGCAGAGCGAGCTGCCGGTGGAGAAGGTGCGCGGCCTGTTCTGCAATGAGACGGGCTATCAGACCCCGAAGCTGGATACCCGCGCGGCCATCTTCGAGGATGGGAAGATTCTGCTCGTCCGAGAGAACGACGGCCGATGGTCGCTGCCCGGCGGCTGGGTGGACGTGAACGTCTCTGTGGGCGAAAACGCCGTCAAGGAGGTGCGCGAGGAGGCCGGGCTGGAGGTCACGGCGGATCGCGTCATCGCCGTGCAGGACCGCGCGAAGCACAACCTGCCCGTGTATGCCTACGGCGTGTGCAAGATCTTCGTGCTCTGCACCAAGGTGCGCGGCGCGTTTCAGGCTAATATCGAGACAACGGAATCCCGCTATTTCGCCGAGGACGAGCTGCCCGAGCTGGCCGAGGAGAAGAACAACGCCGAGCAGGTGCGCATGTGCTTTCGCGCCATGCGCGACCCCAACTGGACGACGCTGCTGGAGTGAGGAGCAAAAACGCCGAGGGCGCAAGCCAGACGGAGGAGACCTCACGATCGCGCCCAGTCCTGCGCACATGCAGCGCGGTGAAAAACTCGCGATCGCGGCAATTTCTGTCTCTTTCACCATAAAAAGGGGCGCATGCGTCGATGCATGCGCCCCTTTGCCATATTTAACGGTCAGCAAACCTTGTATCGGTCGTAGATTCGCCGATAGGCCGCCATGAGCAGCGGAAGTCCGGGCAGGACTCCCGCGGCGATCAGGAGAATGGCCGCCGTGCTGCTCCATATCCCGGCGAAGGCCGCCGCCCAATAGATCAGCGAATAAGCGCCCCACAGAATCCCGTTGGTGTGGTTGTAGGCGGGAATGTCGGCAATCTCGTCGTCCTTCACGGGAGTTCCGGCCCAGAAGCCCATGGGGTGCTTCCGGTTCCACGCATAGATTCCGATCCCCGAGAACAGCGCGCTGCACGGGAACATAATGACGTACCAGATCAGATTGTCCATCGCTTCATACCTTCACATTGGGGTTGGCGTACTGCCCGTGCTTCTGCGTCCGTCTGCCGTACTGGATGGCGAATTTCGGGCAGCGGTGCAGGCAGCCGAGGCACATGACGCACTTATCGCGCACCCATACGGGCCGGCCGTTCCGCATCTCGATGGCCTGCACGGGGCATTTCCGGGCGCACAGCCCGCAGCCGACGCAGCCGTCCTCCACGTGGAGATGCTTCGTGCGCCGCACCCTCTCGTAGATCGGCCCGGCGAACAGATCTGTAAAAATCGCCGGCGTGCGCGGAAACATGTGCCGGCTGACGCGGCGCTCCCGAACGCCGCGGAGCGCGCGGTCGATTTCGGCCTCGGTGTTTCGGGTGTATTTCGCCACCTTTTCCGGCGTGGACAGGTCGAAAATCGGCGTCCACGTGTCCGGCATCCGCACGGAATAGTACGCGTCGATTTCGCGCCCGCGTATGGCCCGGTTGGCCATCGCGCCGACCGCGCCGGGAGTCGTGCCGTAGGTGGCGACGAAGTACAGATACGCCGTCTGAAACGACGCGCGCGTCAGGAACTCCCGGACGATGCTCGGAAGCCCCAGGTCATAGGTGGGCGAGACAACGCCGATGGCTTCGTCGGCAAACGCAAAGCGGCCCTGACGGAAGCAGTCCGCGAGGGACAGCGCCTCCTGCCCCTCGGCCTCGGCCAGCCGCGCGGCGACGTATTTGCAGTTGCCCGTGGCGGAAAAGTAGAGAATCATTTTCGTTCCTCCTGCGCGCGGATCTTCGGCTGATACTGCATGCTGGAGACGTTGTAGATGGTGATGAACGCCTTCGGATCCTCGCGGTTGATGAAGCTCATCAGCTTCTGATATTCGCTCTTGTCCACGATGGTGATGATCTCGTTGTGCCTTTCCAGGTTGTACGCGCCGATGGCCTCGTAGATGGTCGCGCCGCTGTGCAGGTCGTTGATGATGAACTGCCGGAGCGCCTCCTCCTTTTGGGTGATGATGCAGACGCGGCGCTTGCGGCTGTTGTCGAAGATGAAATAATCCAGAACGATTCCGTTGAAATAGGTGCCGAGAATGCTCAGCACCACCGTCTTTTTGTCGTAGACGAGGGCGGCGGAAAGCGCCACGCACATGCCCGCCAGAGACATGGCGCGCCCCAGATCCATGCGCAGGTATTTGTTCAGGATTTTGGCCACGATGTCCAGCCCGCCCGAGGACGCGTTGCGGTTGAAGAGGATGCTCAGGCCGACGCTCACCGCCAGCACATAGCACAGCACGTCCAGCTCCTGACTGTCCGTCATGGAGGTGTAATTCGGAAACAGCGCCTCGAAAAGCCCGAGGAACAGGGGCAGCATAATGCTGGTGTACACGGTCTTGACCCCGAATTCCCGGCCGCAGGTGAGAAAGCCGACGATCAGCAGCGCGACGTTCAGGATCATCGTGATCGCCGACAGCGGAAGCGGCACAAAATTGGACAGCACGATTCCAAGGCCGGAGATGCTGCTCACGGACGCGTGGCTGGGCGCCAGAAAAAAGAACACCGCCGCCGCGATGATGGCCACCGCCCCGGTCAGAATCAGCCCCTCCCGGAAAATTTCCCTGAAATCCGGCTTCCTGTTCATCGTCTCATGTCCCTCCAAAATCCCGATTTTTCAGCCCTTCCATATTATCACGAGCCGCGGAAAAACGCAAGCGGCGGCAGGGCGATCTGTGGAGAATCCCTGAACGGTCAGTCTGTGATTTCCGGATCGCCCACATTCTCATTGCCGAGATAAAAAGGATGCTCGATGCCCGCGTGCAGATTCATGATGGGCCGTCTCAGCTTCGATGGGTAGAGTGGAGCCTTGTTTAATGCTTCGATCGGCAGCCAGTCAAAGCCGATCTGATTACGGTCGGAACAGCGCTCTGCTTCGGCAGGGCCGATGTAGTCGCATAGAAAAACGACGTCCACTCGGTGGCTTGCCTCGCCCTGCGCGCCTTCAACGATGAAAGCCGCGTCCTTTGCCCGAACTGAAATTCCGGTTTCCTCCGCCACTTCCCTTTCGACGGCGTCCGGCAGCAATTCGCCCGGATGCTGTCCGCCGCCGGGCATGCTGAAAAACTCTCCGTCCTGGTCGCGGAGTCGGATGGCCAGCATGCAGCCGTTCCGAATGACCAGAGCCTTTGCGGAGGTTCGAATGCTTCTTTCCATGACGGACTCCTTTTCGTGATTCTCCCGGGCTGACGCGGCTGTTCCAGAGCGCGCAGCCCGCGCTACGGCTTCTGCGCAATCACCCTGTGCCAGTCCAATTTGAAGATCCCGCCCTCGAAGAAAATGTCCCGACCGTCGGCGTCTTTATAAAAGGAAACGCGCTCTGTGCCGATCCGGCGGAACCCAAGGGCCAGAAGCAGCTTTACGGAGGGGAGATTCTCCAAGGCCGTTCCCGCCGTGATCGCCGTGCCGGGATGCAGCATTAGAATATAAAGGATGAGCGCGGACAGGCTTTCCCTCGCGTATCCCTTTCCGTGATAATCGGAATGAAAACAGTATCCCATTTCGCAGCCGTCTTCCCGCATGTGGAACGCCGCGTATCCGATCAGAATCTCATTCAGACATACGGCAAAGAACATGTGCTCCATGCTGTCTGCGAAGGAGGCCCATTTTTCGATTCTTTGACGAACAGCATTGGACTCTGTGTCATGGGGGATGTCAAAACGCGCATATTCAGAGCGCTTCTGGTCCTCCCAGATTCTCTGAATGCCCGCCCAATCGTCGCTTTGGACGCTGCGAATGAGCAGCCTTTCTGTCCTCATTTTCATCGGTCTGCCGCCTCTCAATCTCGATTTCTCCGTCTGCTCTTCATCTTATCACGCCCTCCCCCAAAACGCAAGAACAGCCGCGGCAGAAAACCGCGGCTGCTTTTCATCTAATTACTTGAACAGCGTGAAGTGGGTGAACACGGAGGCCAGCGTGTTGGCGACGGTGGACATGGTCTTGATGAAGATGTCCAGAGCCACGCCCACGACGTCCTTGCGGGTGTCGCCCACGGTGTCGCCGGTGACGGAGGCGCGATGGGCGGGAGAGCCCTTGCCGTGGCCGTCGAGGGAGCCGGACTCAATGTACTTCTTGGCGTTGTCGAACGCGCCGCCGGAGTTGCCCATGAACAGCGCGCGGGGGATGGCCACGATGGTCGCGCCCACCAGCAGGCCGCCGACGAATTCCACGCCGAACAGGAAGCCGCCCGCGATGGGGATCGCCAGCGCCAGTACGGAGGGCAGCAGCATCTTGCGCAGCGCCTGCCTGGCGGCCATTTCCACGCAGCGGTTGTAGTCGGGCTTGACCTTGCCCTCCAGCACGCCGGGCATGGACAGCTGGCGGTCGCCCTCGTCGGCCATCAGGCGCGCGGACTCGATGGTGTTGTCGGTCAGCAGCGCGGAGAAGTACTCGATCAGCGCGCCGCCGATGATGCCGCCGGCGATGACGACATAGGAAGCGATGTTCAGCACGGGCTCGGCGCCGATGGCGGTGTAGTTGCCCACATAGGCAACGATCAGGGAAACGGTGGCGAAGGCGGCGCTGCCGATGGCGAAGCCCTTGCCGATGGCGGCGGTGGTGTTGCCCACCGCGTCGAGCTTGTCGGTGATGGTGCGCACGTTGGCGGGCAGGTGGCAGGACTCGGCCAGGCCGCCGGCGTTGTCGGCGATGGGGCCGAAGGCGTCGATGGAGACCGTCGCGCCCACGAAGGCCAGCATGCCCAGAGAGGACAGCGCGATGCCGTAGGTGCCGCAGATCTTGCCGGACAGGAACAGCGCCACGCCGATGACCAGCACGGGCAGCAGGCAGGAGCGGGAACCGATGGCGTCGCCCTTGGTGATGACGAAGGCCTCGCCCTCGGGAGCGATCTGAGCCAGCTTCTGAGTGGGCTTAAAGTCGGTGGAGGTGTAGTATTCGGTGATGGAGCCGATGGCGATGCCGCTGACGATGCCCAGCACCGAGGAGATCCACGGAGAGGCCCAGCCCGCGCGGAAGGAGTCGTACAGCGGGACGTTCTTAAACAGAATCAGCGAGGCGAAGAAGCCCAGCACGATGGTGATGCCCGCGGAGATCCAGGTGGACAGGTTCAGCTCCCTGGAGGGGTTGTCGGACATTTTGCGCACGGAGGCGTAGCCCAGACCCAGCACGCAGCCCAGCAGGCCCAGACCCGCCAGCACGATGGGGAACACGCAGGTGGCGCTGAAGGTGGCCTCGGTCACGGATTCTGCCGCGTTCTTGAACACGGTCAGCGCGATCATGATGGCCGCGGACATGGTGGCCACGAAGCTCTCCAGCAGGTCGGAGCAGTTGCCGGCGATGTCGTTGACGTTGTCGCCGATGAAGTCCGCGATGACGTTGGGCACGCGGCTGTCGTCCTCAGGCATGTCGTGGCGCAGCTTGGCCAGAATGTCGGAGGAGATGTCCGCCGCCTTGGTGTAGTTGCCGCCGGCCACGCGGTTGAACATGGCCACCAGCGAGCAGCCCAGCGAATAGGTGGAGATGCGCATGATGGAGGGATTGCACTTCATGCTGGCCAGGAAGCCCGTGCTCTCGGCGTGGATATCCACGCCCCAGATGATGAGCACCAGCAGCAGGCCCAGCATGCCGAAGGCCTGCACGCTCAGGCCCGAGATGCTGCCGCCGCACAGGGCGACCTTCACGGTCTCGCCGATGGACAGGGACTCGCGGGCCTTGTTGGCCGTGCGGACGTTGGCGTAGGTGGCGCTGCGCATGCCCAGCACGCAGACCGTGCTGCTCATCAGCGCGCCCAGGATGAACGTAATGCCGCTGGTCTTTTCCACAAACAGGGAGAAAACCACGGCGACCAGCACGACCACGATGGCGACCGTGCGGAACTCCGTTTTCAGAAAGGTGGACGCGCCGCTGCGGATGATGCCCGCCATTTCGGCCATTTCGGGCGTGCCTTCGCTCATTTTGCGAATGCGTCCATAGTTGTAGAACACGTAGACGATTGCCAGCACCACGATTGCCAGCATAAGAACCCATGCCATACCCTGTTCCTCCCGTTTTCTTTCGTTTCGGATTGGAATTTTTATACCTGCACCCCAAAAAATCCCAAATTCCCATGTATACATTATAATTCAGAAGACATAAAGATTCCATAGTGAAACAGACATTTACGGTAAAATGGGCGTTAAAGGAAACGGCTTTCGACGCTTTTTCGCAGAAAAAAGCCCGCCGCGAAGCCGCGGCGGGAAAGAGAGAAGCGTGTATGTTCATGCAAGCGCGCCCTCGGGCAGCGCCTGGGCCACCATGGCCATCAGCTCGTTCAGGCGCTCGGGGGTGTCGGCCTCGGCGCGCAGGGTAATCTGCTCGGCGGTGACGCTCTTGCGCATCAGCACCCAGCCGTCGTCGAAGTCCAGCCGCACGCCGTCCATGTGGGAAACTTTGCAGGGATGCGTCTCGGCCAGCGCCTCCACCCGGTCGAGCCAGCTCTGCTGCTCGGCGTAGGGGCAGCGCAGGCGGATGTCGGGCGTGATGGGCGGACAGACGATCTCGTCGGCCAGCGCGGAGAGCGGCTTTTCGCTCAGCCCGAGGATCTCGCCCATCATCAGCGCGGCGTACAGCCCGTCGTCGTAGCCCAGCTCGCCGAAGAAGAAGTGGCCGCTGACCTCGCCGGCCACCGCCGCGCCCACCTCGAGAAAGCGGCGCTTGATGAACGCATGGCCGCTGCGCTCGGGCACCGGCGCGCCGTCCATGGCGAGGATGGCCCGCCGCACCGCCGAGGACGACTTCTGGTCGTACACCACCGGCGTGGGCCTGTCCTTCAGCAGATGGCGGATGAACAGCGCCAGCGACTTCTCGTTCTGCACCGGCCGGCCCTTTTCGTCCACGAACACCACCCGGTCGCCGTCGCCGTCGAAGGCCGCGCCGAAGCTCGCGCCCGTCTCGACCACCTTTTCGCACAGCGCGCCCAGCTGGTCGTACTCGGCGGGGTTCGGCGAGCGGTTGGGGAACGCGCCGTCGAATTCGCAGAACAGCTCGGTTACGCGATAGCCCGCGCCGCGAAACGCCGCGGGAGCCAGCCTGCTCATCGCGCCGTTGCCCGCGTCGATCACCACGCTCAGGGGCCTGCGCGCGCCGAAGCGCTTGAGCAGCGAGGCCTGATAGGCCGGGTTCAGGTCGACCTTCGTCACGCTGCCCTCGCCCGAGGAGAAGGCGCGCCGCTCGATGATCTCGGCCAGATGCTGAATCTGCCGCCGGGTGATGGGCTCCTGGCCCAGCATGAACTTCACGCCGTTGTACTCCGGCGGATTGTGAGAGGCGGTGACGGTCGCGCCCGCGTCCGCCTTGCCGCCGGAGAGGGCGTAATACAGCAGCGGCGTGGGAATCAGTCCCAGATCCTCCGCCTTTGCGCCGCCCTCGCACAGGCCGCGCAGCAGCGCCTCCTTCAGCGCGGGCGTGGACAGGCGCGCGTCGCCGCCCACGCGCACGGTGCCGCCGGCGGGAATCATCGTCGCCAGCCCCCGGCCGATGCTGTACGCGTCGGCGTCGGTCAGCTCCGCGCCGTAGACGCCGCGGATGTCGCAGTCCTTGAAAATGCTCATTGGTTCCTCCCGTTTTGCCGCACGAGGTTCAGCTCGGCCTCGAAGCGGCGATAGATTTCGTCGTAGCGCCGGCTCAGCTCCGCCTCCGGCTCCACGATCTTTTCATATTGAATCATGTCTCTGGCCGCGGCGCTCAGCGAGCCGAAATCCCCCGCAGCGGCCAGCATGGCCATGCCCATGGCCGCGTCCACCACCCGGGGAACGGCCAGCCGGCGGTTCAGTATCGCCGCGCGGATGCGCAGCCACAGGCCGCTGCGGCACACGCCGCCCGCGGTGCAGACGGTGTCGCCCACCTGACAGCCCAGCGCCTGCACGCGCTCAAAGGCCAGCCGCTCGGCAAAGCCCACGCCCTCCATCATGGCCGGGTACAGCCTGCCCGAAAGGATGTCGCCGAAGTAGAACGCCTCGAAATTCGGATCCACGAAGGGGAAGCGCTCGCCCCGGCCCACCAGCGGATAGCACCGCGCGCCGGTGGGAATCAGGCCCTCGCTCTCCCGGTTCAGCTCGTCGAAGGAGCGGCCGCCGCGCGCGAGGTTCATGCATCGCCCGCCGATGTTGCCCGCGCCGCCCAGCATCCATTCGCCCGAGGGCAGGCGGTGGGAATAGCACGCGCCGTCGGGATCCAGCACCAGATGCTCGGTCACGCCCTTGAGCACGAAGGTGGTGCCGATGATGGAGGCCCAGTCGCCCGCGCGCACCGCTCCGGCGGACATGGCCGAGGCGCAGCCGTCGGTGCTGCCGCCCACGACCCACGTCTTCGTGCTCAGCCCCGTGCGCGCCGCGGCCTCGGCCGTCACCCGGCCGATCCTCTCGCCCGAGCGCACCACCCGGGGAAATTTCGAAAGCTCCATGCCCAGACGCTCAATGGTCTCCGGCCAGAACCGGCCCAGCACGTCGTAGCCCGTCTTGAGGGCGTTGGATTCGTCGGTCACGGCGCATTCGCCCGACAGCATGCCGGACACGTAGTCGGCCTGATGGGCGAACACCCGGGTCTCTGCGCACAGCTCCGGGCGATTGCGATAGAACCACAGAATGCGCGGCAGCGAGAAGGACGCGCCGAACTTCAGCCCCAGCCGCGCCTCGTGGGCGCCCATGGCCGCGTGCACGGCCGCCGCCTCGGCCTTCGCCCGGGGGTCGTTGTACATCACGCCCCGGCACAGCGGCGCGAAGTCTGCGTCCAGCGGCACGATGGTTCCGCTGGTGCCGTCCACGGCCACGGCGCGAATCTCCTCCGCGCGCCGTCCCAGCTGCGACGTGCAGGCGCGGATGGCCTCCTCCGCCGCGGCGCGCCAGTCCTCCGGCCGCTGCTCGTACCAGCCCTCGACCTCGGCGGCGTTCAGCGCCCCAAAGGTCACCGACTGCGCCGCCCAGACCTTGCCTCCCTCGTCCGCCACGACGCACCGCACACCCTGCGTGCCCACGTCCAAGCCCATGTACAGCATTTTTCTCACGCTCCGTGTCATATTCTCTACCTTTATATTGTATATCATTATAGCGGGTTTGCGTGCGCTTGTAAATATGCCAAATGCGACGGAAAACGCGCAGGTGTTGACAAGATATTACCGAATGTGATATAATTATTGCGTATTATGAAATAAGTATTACAATTGCGACTGCGAAAGGATTTTCTCATGCATATTACCCGAAAGATTCGTCGAATTCTCGCGCTGCTGACGCTGGCGGCGACGCTGTGCACCTCCGCCATGGCCGAGTTCCCCGCCGTGGTGACCACCGGAAAGATGGCGGTCTACGCCGACGCGGCCCGCTCGTGGAAGCTGGGCACGCTGCCCGGGGCCACGGTGGTGACGGTGCGCTCCTATGAAAACGGCGTGGCCGAGATCGAGCGCGACGGCAACGTGGGCTATGCGAAGGTTTCGGACATGACGGCTCTCTCCGAGCTGGCCACGCCCGTGGTGGTGAACACCGCCTCCCGCGTCTATCAGCAGCCGAACCTCAAGAGCCGCTGGGCCTCCCTGAGCAAGGGCACCGAGGTCAACCTGCTGGCCACCAACGGCCGCTGGGCCATGGTGGAGAAGAACGGCTGCGTGGCCTACACCAACAAGGATCATCTGACCGAGGTGGGTCAGTCTCAGCCCGAGGAAACGCCCGCCCAGCCCGAAGTGGTCTGGGAGACCTTCACGGCCTACGTCCTCGACGGCGGCGCGGCGGTCTATGCTCAGGCCTCCACCTCATCCAAAGAGGTTGGCCGGCTGCCCAGGGAGACTGCGGTCACCGTGACGGCCTGCTGCGGCGGCTGGGCCTACATTGAGCTGAATGGCAACCGCGGCTTTGCGCAGATCGCCGACCTGACCCGGGAGCAGCCGAAGAAGGTCAGGACCATCGCCGAGCAGCAGGCCGACGGCGTGGCCATCCAGAAGATCATCTACAGTTTCCTCACCGGCGAGATGAAGCTGAACGCCGCGGCGGCCTGCGGCATTCTGGCCAACATCGAGCGGGAGAGCGACTTCAACCTCACCTGCCAGAGCTACGACGGCGGCTACGGCCTGATCCAGTGGACGGGCGGGCGCAATACGAAGCTCAAAAAGTGGTGCGCCGAGAACGGCTACGACCACGCGTCGCTGGAGGGCCAGCTGCGGTTCCTGAAATACGAGCTGGAAAACACCCAGACCAGGACGATGACCTATCTGAAGGGCGTGGAAAACAGCGCCGCCGGCGCCTACGACGCGGCCTACTACTTCTGCTACAACTTCGAAATCCCCGCCAGCCGCGCCAAGCGCAGCGTCGAGCGCGGAAACATCGCCAAGAACACCTACTGGGTCAAGTACGCCGCGTAAAAACAGTTCGCCGCGGGCGGAGCTTTCGTTCCGCCCGCGGCCTTTTCATGTAACCATCGGCGTGATATTTCATCCACATTTTTCTTGCCTCTCCGGTGAAAACGTGGTATATTTCTGTTACAGACAAAACAACGGTCGAGCGCGCAAAGGAGGAAAAAAAGAAGTGTCATCCTTTACCCGAAAGGCCATTATCGAAGCCTTCGTCAAGCTGCTGAACGAGCGCCCGCTGAATAAAATCACCATCAAGGACATCGTCGAGGAGTGCGGCATCAACCGCAACACCTTCTATTATCACTTCCGCGACGTGCCCGATCTCATCGAGGCCATCGTCCACGAGGAGACCGAGCTGGTCATCAGCCAGAACCCATCCGTCCAGTCCTTCGAGGACTGTCTGGAAATCGCCGTGCAGTTCATTCTGAAAAACCGCCGCGCGAACCTGCACATCTTCAATTCCACCAGCCGCGACATGTACGAGCAGCATCTGATGCAGCTGTGCCGCTACGTGGTGGAGACCTTTCTGAAAAGGGAGTTCGACGCGCGCAGAATCTGCCCCGAGGACCGGGAGGCGCTCGTCATGGGCTACGCCAGTCAGGCCTTCGGCCTGTTCATCAGCTGGCTGGACGGCGGCCTGAAGGAGGACTTCCACCAGAAGCTCAGCCGCCTGTGCGAGCTGCGCCATGGCTCCATCGAAGCCACCCTCAGCCGCTGCAGAACGCAGTGAAAAAATCAGCCGCGCCGCCCTTTCCCAAATGGAGAGGACGGCATTTTTTGCATACACCCTCACAGAAACCCGAATTATACGGAATAATTATGCTAATGCGCCGTTGTTAAACGAGCTAATATGCATTATAATACATCCATCAACCAACGGGAGGACGCAAAAATGAAACTCAAAAACTCGCTTCTGTGACGATTGCTCTGATTCTGTGCCTTTCCTCCGTCAGTGCCATGGCGTGCAGGCGATCTACGTCGGCTCCGACCTGACTGCGGACGGAAACACGATTTTCGCCCGCTCCGAGGACATCGCCAGCAGCTACAATAAGCTCTTCTGCGTCAGCCCCGCGGGCAGGCACACCGCCGGCGAGGAATACGCGGGCTGCTACGGCTTCACCTACACCTTCACCAGAGACAGCTATTCCTACACCGCCTTCAGCGGCGACAACGGCGACGCGGCGGGCGACGTTTGCCCGGACTGAGGCAGCGACCATCCCCACACGCTCTACGAGGCGGGCGGCTCCAACGAGATGGGCGTGACGGTGAGCGCCACCGAGACCATCTGGAGTCCCACATCTTCGAAATCTCCGCCCAGGCAGGCTCGACGCGCTACAGGCCGAATGCTACGCGGCCTTCGCCCAGCTCAGCGCCGGCGAGGTCAACGCCGAAACCGCCACCGCCGCCAGCAGCGATCTGGCCGCCAAGGTTCACGCCGCCTGCGTGGAGCTGGTCAACAGTGTGAAATAAAATAATCTTCTATATTATTGACGCCGCGCCCGAAGAAAGCACCGGGCGAGGCGCTTTCGAAATTCAATGAGGATATTATAGCAGAGAAAAAACGGAAATCCTATGCGCTGTGTTTGCGGATTTATTATAATCCTGAGCCTTGACAGGCGGCGCGCGGCAGAGTATATTATAGGAACGTTTACGGAAGGCAAGGGGAAAAAGCTATGGAGAATTTGAGGATTCGCACGGCGACGGCGGCGGACGCGCGCGCGGCGGCGGCGGTGGAGGCGGCGTGCTTTCCACCGGCGGAGGCCGCGACATTGGCGGAGCTGACCGAGCGCATCGAGGTTTACGGCGACCACTTCTGGCTGCTCGAGCGCGGCGGACGGCTGATCGCCTTCGTGGATGGCATGACTACCGACCGGGCCGATCTGACCGACGAGATGTACGCCGACGCGTCGCTGCACGACGAGCATGGCGCGTGGCAGATGATCTTCGGCGTGAACACGCTGCCGGAATATCGCCGCCGCGGCTATGCGGCCATGCTGATTCAGCGCGCCATCGCCGACGCGCGCGCTCAGGGCCGCCGGGGACTGGTGCTCACCTGCAAGGACGCGCTCGTTCCCTACTACGCCAAATTCGGCTTCGTCAGCGAAGGCGCGTCCGAATCCGCCCACGGCGGCGTGCAATGGAACCAGATGCGGCTGACGTTCTGATTGCGAGGCTGAATAAAGCAACAGCGCCGCGTCCGCCGCGAGCATCCGCCGCGCATTTTTCGTTCCGCTTCCCTGCGCTGAAGCGGAGCGCGCGCTTATCCTGCGGGCTCGAATTCGCCGCGTCAAAATCCTTCCTTTTTGCTCTGGACAGCGGCGTGTTTGTATGCTATCCTATGCGTGAATCCACGTTGGAAGGAGCAGACTTATGCGGCGCGGGAGAGGACTTCGGGCGGTGATGGCGGCGGTGCTGGCGTTTGCGGTGCTGTGCGTCGCCGGGTTTGGATGGCTGCTGGCGCTGCGCACCTGCTGGCGCGGCGATCGGCTGCGGCTGGCGGAGGCCTTCGGCGACGTGGAGCGCGGCATGCCGTGGACGCTCAGCCGGGACGGCGACGCGCTCGTCTCCCCCGACGGCGTGGCGGACTTCTTCTATCGGCGCTTTCTGATGAGCGCGGACACCGTGCCCGTGCGCTTTTCCGGGCGCGGCGCGGAGGCGGGAGCCATCCGGCTGACGCTGCCCCGGGCCGAGGTGACGCTCTCCGACGCGGGCGGCGGCAATACGCGCGCGGAATGGACGCTGGATGGGAGGCATTATGGCTACACGCTCAGCGGCGTGCTGCCCTTTTCCCATCTGGAGCAATATGTGGACAATCTCGTCCGCTGGCAGGCGGACGGCGAAGCAAAGGGAGAGGGAGAAAATGGATAAAATCGGACTTCAGCTGTACAGCATTCGCGACGTGACGCCCCGGGACGCGGCCGGGCTGCGCGAGATCTTCGCCAGCCTGAGCGACTTCGGCTATGACCAGATCGAGCCGGCGGGCCTGCCCGTGGACGCTCAGACCTTCGCCGACCTCGCCGGCGAGGCGGGTCTGGAGATCGTCAACACCCACTACGACCTGACCGAGATCCTCGAAGCGCCGGAGAAGGCCATGCGCGTGCACGAAATTCTCGGCACGCGGAACATCGGCGTGGGCGGTGTGGGCCTCTGGACGAAGCCCGAAGAGGTGGAGGCGTTCATCGAAAAGGCCAATCGCTCGGCGAAGATATTCGCGCGCGAGGGCTTCCGCTTCATCTATCACAACCACAGCCACGAATTCCTGCGCATGGAGGACGGCCGCCGGCCCTACGACATGCTGCTCAGCGAGCTGGATCCCGACGGAACGGCCATGGAGCTGGACTGCTACTGGGCGCAGAACGCGGGTCTGGACGTTGCTCAGTACATCCGCGATCACGCCGACCGCATTCGCCTGATCCACCTGAAGGACATGGGCGTGCGCGTGAGCGAGCAGACCGGCTGGACGGAGAGCTTCATCACCGAGGTGGGACATGGCAACATGAACTACGACGGCGTCGTCCGCGCCGCCGAGGAATCGGGCGTGGAGGGCTTCGTGGTGGAGCAGGACGCAAACTGGGTCGGCGGCGATCCGCTGGCCGCCGTGGGCATGAGCTGCCGGTACATCCGGGAAAAATGGATGAGGTGAGCCCGAATGGATGAGAAGTGGATTCAGATTGCGCTGGAGCTGGGCGCGACCAGGGCGGTCATCCTGCCCATCGAGCAGGTGGTGACCGACCGGAGCTTCCGCGCCATCTGCGAGGGCAACGCCTGCGGCGGCTACGGCAACAGCTGGACATGCCCGCCCTTCTGCGGCGGCATCGACGAGCTGATGGAGAAGGTGCGGTCGTTTAAGCAGGTGCTGTGGTATCAGACCGTGTCCGAGATCGAGGACAGCTTCGATATCGAGGGCATGACCGAGGCCAGCCGCCGCCACGCGTGGCTGAGCCAGAAGCTGCGGGAAAGGCTGCAGCCCATGATTCAGGGCGAGAGCCTGTGCCTGAGCGCCGGCGGCTGCCGCCTGTGCGAGCGCTGCGCCAAGCTGGACGACGAGCCCTGCCGCATGCCCGACAAGGCCATGACCTCGCTGGAGGCCTGCGGCGTCGACGTGTACAACACCACGAAAAAGACCGATCTGAAGTACATCAACGGCCAGAACACGGTGACGTTCTTCGGCGCGGTGTTCACCCACTGACGCGGCGGAAAACGGCGGAGGACTTGCAGTCCTTCACCGTTTTTTGCATTTTTGAAGGTTGTATCCGTCAAAAATCTCTGATAGACGGACAGATTCGCCGCCGAATGCGCCATTTTGTCTAATTGGAAGAAATTTTTGAAGGGAAAATAGGAAAAACGGTTGAAATTTTACGCGGTGTTTGCTATTATGGTATGGACGAGGTCTATACCGGGCGCAATCCGGAGGGCGAGAATGGTCAGCAAAAAATATCTCGGAGACTACCGGCTGGAAAACCGGAGGGATCCGAAAACCGGCAAAATCAAAACCGTTCCGGAGTACTGCGGCGAATGGTTCGGCTTTGAGCGCGGCGCGGACGAGGTGCGCCGGACGAAGAGGCTGTGCCTCGCGCTGACGGCGGCGGTGGAGGTTCTGTTCCTCACGGTGCTGCTGCTCAACGCGCCCTGCGGGAGGATCTACTATGTGATGCTGCCCTTCGCGGCGATGGTCTTTCCGGCGTTTTTTCTGGCGGCGGGCTGTCTTCGGGTGCTGACCGCAGGGGAGAAGATCACCCGGGAGCACCGGGACAAGCTGTCCCGGCGGATGAACGTCTGCCCGGCGTTTCTCGCGCTGCTGTCGGCGCTTTCGCTGGCGGGACACGTGCTGTACGCCGTGCGCACGGGATTGACGGCAAAGGACGCCGTCAGCCTTGCGGCGGCGGCGGGCATACTGGCCTGCGCGGCGGTTCTGCTGAAGACGCGCGACGGGCTCAGGATTAAAAAGGTCGGGTAAAACCGGCGCTCTGGCAGGGGGATCCCCCTGCTTCGCATGGACAAATCCATGCGAAGCATAACCTTTCTTCTTCTATATATATCAGCCCAAGCGCTGTTATATAAAATATTTCTCAGGAGGGACATTTTCATGAAGAAACTCGTTTCTCTGCTGATCGCTCTTGCGATGCTTCTCTCCGTGGCCGCCTTCGCCGAACCGGCGGCGGACACGACGGAAGCCGAGGGCTCCAGCGCGGTGTATGCAACTGCGACCTTTGGTCAGAAGTTCAGCACCTTCTTTGCTGCGACCGCTTATGACCAGGAAGTGGTCGATCTCACCACCGGCAGCCTGCTGGCTGGGGACCGCGGCGGCAACGTCATCCGCAACGGCATCGAGGGTGAGACCGTCAACTACAACGGCACTGACTATACCTATTACGGCATGGGCAACGTCGAGGTCGTCATGAACGACGACGGCACCGTCGACTACAACCTGACCATGCGCGATGACATCAAGTTCTCCGACGGCACCCCCGCGGACATCGACGACGTCATCTTCGGCATCTACGTGCTGTCCGATCCCACCTACGACGGCGCCGCGACCCTCTATGCGCAGCCCATCGAAGGCATGGACGAGTACTACAACGCCATGTCCCCCCTGTCCACGCTGCTGCTGGCCGCCGGCCGCGACAACACGGACTTCTCCAAGTGGGACGAGGCCACTCAGACCGCTTTCTGGGCGGACGTTGACGCTGCGGGCGCCGCGCTGGCTCAGGAGATCGTCGATTACGTCGTCGCCAACTACGCCGACAGCAACGCCGCGGACATCGGCTCTACCCCCGACGAGATCAAGGCCGATCCCGAAAAGCAGATGCAGTTCGGCATGGCCATGTGGGGCTACGGCGATTCCTACACCGAGGGCTGCACCGCCGCGGATTACTGGAACGCCATCGTGGCCAACTTTGACGGCGACGTGGTTGCCGCCGCGGAAACCGAGTCCGCGGGCACCGCGCTGTTCGACTTCATCGACGACTATGCCGAGAAGTACGGCTACGGCGTGGCCTCCGGCGATGCGGTCACCAGCATCAAGGGCATCATCCGCACCGGCGACTACTCCATGACCGTGCACATGACCGAGTACGACGCCACCTCCATCTACAACATGTCCTTCGCCATCGCGCCGCTGCACTACTACGGCGACGAGAGCCTGTACAACGGCGTGGACTCCTTCGGCTTCCCGAAGGGCGATCTGAGCATGATCCGCGCCAAGACCACCCAGCCCCTCGGCTGCGGCCCGTATGTCTTCCAGAGCTATGAAAACGGCGTCGTGACCCTGAAGGCCAACCCCTACTACTTCCAGGGCGAGCCCGCCATCAAGACCCTGATGATGCAGGAGTCCACGGATGCGGACTACGTGCCCGGCATCGTGACCGGCAGCTTCGACGTCGCCGTGCCCTCCATCAACGAGGACACCCTGAAGGCCATCTGCGACGCCAACAGCAACGGCGAGCTCACCGGCGACGTGGTCACCACCGTTCTGGTGGACTACCGCGGCTACGGCTATCTGGGCATCAACGCCGATCTGGTCAAGGTCGGCGAGGATTCCGGCTCCGCCGAGTCCCGCGATCTGCGCAAGGGCTTCATGACCGTGCTGAGCGTCTATCGCGACACCGTCATCAACTCCTACTACGGCGACCGCGCCGCCGTCATCCAGTATCCCATCTCCAACACCTCCTGGGCGGCTCCGCGTCCCACCGACGAGGGCTACCAGAACTGCTACTCCAACGATGTGGACGGCAATCCCATCTACACCGAGGGCATGAGCGACGAGCAGAAGTACGACGCCGCGCTTCAGGCCGCCATCGGCTTCTTCAAGGCCGCCGGCTACACCTGGGACGACGCTTCCTCCACCTTCACCGCGGCTCCCGACGGCGCCTCCCTGTCCTACGAGATCATGATCCCCGGCCAGGGCATTCAGGACCATCCCACCTACGGCGTGGCCGTCGCCGCGGCTGAGTCGCTGGCCAAGATCGGCATCACCCTGCAGGTGAACGACGTCGGCACCTCCACCTGGAACAACGCTCTGGAAGCCAACACCGCTCAGATGTGGGTCGCCGCGTGGCAGTCCACTCCGGATCCGGACATGTATCAGGTCTATCACTCCAGCAACGCCCACGGCGAGAACACCAACTCCAACCACTACCAGATCACCGATCCCGAGCTGGACAGCCTGATCGTCGCCGCCCGCACCAGCGCCGACAACGATTTCCGCAAGGCCACCTACAAGACCGCCATGGAAATCATCCTCGACTGGGGCTGCGAGCTGCCGATCTATCAGCGCAAGGACTGCTCCACCTTCTCCAGCATCCGTCTGGACACCGACACCCTGCCGAAGGACATGACTCCTTACTGGGGTTGGTACGCCGAGATCGAGACCCTTGCCACCAAGTAAGGCTCGATATCAACGTTCAAAACTTGGGTAAGACCGGCGCGAAAGGCGGGAGAGGGAAGCCCTCTCCCGCCCCCTGTGCCGGGGCTGTAAAACATTCTTTGAAGTGAGGTCTGTTTGGAATGCTGAAATTCACTGTAAAACGTTTGCTTTACAGCGCTTTGATTCTGTTCTTCGTCATGTTCCTGATTTATGTACTGATGTACAATATGCCGATGGGCTATCTCGAGACGAAAGCGAGAGAATTGGCCTCCCGTCCCGGCGCAGGCAAGAGCTACACCCAGTGGCTCGCCGATCTGAACGCGCAATACGGTATGGACAAGGGCATTGTTGGGGGCTACTTTACGTGGCTGAAAAGCGCTGTAAGGGGCGAATGGGGCGAGAGCTGGGCATGGACCGTCCCCGTCACCCAGAAGTTCCACGATACCGTCTGGTACAGCTTTGCGCTGGGTCTCGTCAGCTTCATTTTTGAAATCCTCATCGCGATCCCGCTGGGCATCAGCGCCGCGAAGAAGCAGTACAGCTTCACGGATTATTTCACCACCGTCGTTTCCATGGTCTGCATCTCCATGCCGACCTTCTTCCTGGCCACAGTGCTGAAGTACGTGTTCTCGGTCAAGCTCGGCTGGTTCGACCTGACGGGCATGCAGGGGCGCGACTATCAGACCCTGTCTGAATTCGGAAAAATACTGGATGTGGCCAAGCATTTCGTGCTGCCGGCGATCACGCTGACCGTGATCTCCATCGGCGGCCTGATGCGCTACACCCGTACCAATATGCTGGAAGTGCTCAACGCCGACTACATCCGCACCGCCCGGGCCAAGGGCGTGCCGGAGAAGCAGGTCATCAATCGCCACGCCTTCCGCAACACGCTGATTCCGCTGGTCACCACGCTGGGCGGCTCGCTGCCGGGCCTGTTCTCCGGCGCGCTGATTACCGAAACCCTGTTCGGCATCCGCGGCATCGGCTACGCCTCCTATACCTCCATGACCCAGGCGGACATCCCCTTCGTGATGTTCTATCTGGCGTTCATCTCCATACTGACCCTGCTGGGCAATCTGATTTCCGACCTGCTGTACGCCGCGGTGGATCCGCGCGTGCGGCTGAGCTGAGGAGGTGCGACCATGGCTTCCTACAATTTAAACGAGGCCCTCAAAAAGAAGGCCGCGCCCAAGAAGGCCGCGCAGCAGGAGATCAAGCTGGACGACGTTTCCCGCGTCAAGGTGCTTTCCCCCGGCCGTCAGGTGTTCAAGCGCTTCATCCGCAACCGTCTGGCCGTGTTCGGCACGGTACTGCTGCTGACCATGTTCGTGTTCTCGTTCATCGGCCCGCTGTTCTACGCCTACGGCCAGAAGCAGATCTTCTATAAGTATGACGCGCAGAACGTCAACTACGCGCTGGCCAAGGAGAACACCGCCTACACCGGCTACGTCAGCGATCCCGCCGCGGAGGTGGATCGCGGCGTCGCCAGCATGATGAACACCAACATCAAGAAGATGGAGGCCGAGGGTCTCGATCGGCTGATGTATCTGGGCGGCGACGAGAAGTTCTACGCCTTGGATCGTCTGGGCGAGAGCATCTACACCCTAAGCCTCTGCGAGACCGAGAAGGTCGCCTCCTTCGGCGGCGGAGAGGTGCGCGTTGGCCTGCTGGACTCCATCGGCAAGAAGATGGAGTTCGACGGCGAGACGCTGGGCGACGCGTTCATCGCCGCCGCGTCCAAGGCCTGCAAGGGCAAGGACGGCTCCTTCGAGTACGACGGCGCGACCTACACCTTCAAAAAGGCCGCCGGCAAGAAGTTTGAAATCTTCGGCAAGTCCGAGGGCTTCGTCTACGAGGGCGAGGCGCTCGCTCCCGAGTTCGAGGCCGCCGCGGAGACGACGCCCGACGGCGCGACCTTCGACTTCGGCGACAGCGAGTACGCCGTGTCGGGTCAGACGGTCTACCGCCTGGGCGAGTCCGCTCCGGCGATGGTCTACACCCGCTTCGTGCTGGACACCGTCAATCCCGGAACGACCATCTCCAACGAGTTCCGCTGCGCCGCGCTGCTGAATGCCTATACCACCGGAAAGTTCACCGCCGACGGCGCGGACTACACCATCCATGCTGACGGCGACGAGCTGTTCATCCGCGACGCTCAGGGCAATGACTACGCCGAGTTCAGCTCCTTCGTGGTGCGCCGCTACAACGGCGACGACACGATGGAATATGCGCTCAAGAATCAGGTGCGCGAGGCCATCGAGACCATGAAGGCCGCGGGCAGTCTGAACGCCTCCGTCACCTGCGCGCTGCCCCAGCAGAACGAGGTGGGCGAATACGCCTATGGCGACGACGGCAGCCTGCTCTACAACGACACCGAGCTGAAGATCACCCAGAAGGACACGGGCGAATACGTCATCAACTGCGACCAGATCATCTACAAGATCGACATGTACGCCTCCCCGTCCCTTCAGCATCTGCTGGGCACCGACGGCGACGGTTTCGACGTGCTGGCCCGCATCATGTACGGCGGCCGCATCTCGCTGATGGTCGGCTTCGTGGTCGTGTTCCTGGAGTGCTTCCTGGGCATCATCATGGGCGGCCTGGCCGGCTATTACGGCGGCTGGGTGGACAACCTCATCATGCGTCTGGTGGACGTGTTCTACTGTCTGCCGAGCATGCCCATCATGATTATTCTGGGCGCGATGATGGACGCCATGCGCATGGACACCTACGTCCGCCTGATCGTGATGATGGCGGCGCTGGGCCTCATGGGCTGGGCGGGCGTGGCGCGCCTGGTGCGCGGCCAGATCCTGTCCCTGCGCGAGCAGGAGTTCATGGTGGCCACCGAGGCCACGGGCATCCGCGTCAACGCGCGCATCTTCCGCCATCTGGTTCCCAACGTCATGCCCCAGCTGATCGTCATCGCGACGATGGGCGTGGGCGGCACGATTCTGACCGAGTCCACGCTGTCGTTCCTGGGCCTGGGCGTGAAGCATCCGCTGGCCACCTGGGGAACGATCATCAACTCCGTCTCGTCCGCGTCGGCCATGGCGCACTATGCGTTCATCTGGATTCCCGTCGGACTGCTGATCTGCCTGACCGTCATCGCCTTCAACTTCGTCGGCGACGGCCTGCGCGACGCATACGACCCGAAAGCCAAGCGATAAGGAGGGAAACGAAATGTCGGAAAACAAGAAATCCTCCTATATTTCGGCGAAGGAGTCCCGCCGGATCACCCGCTTCAACCGCCGCGTGACGAAGAAGCTGGAGGCCGACCGCGCCAACGCCAACAAGGATCCCAAGCTGTACACCACGAAGATGCGCGACGCGAACAACGTCGTGGAATTCGACAACGTCTGCACCTACTTCTTCACCGACGTGGGCACGGTCAAGGCCGTGGACGGCGTGAGCTTCGATATTCCCAAGTGCGCCACCGTGGGCGTGGTCGGCGAGTCCGGCTGCGGCAAGTCCGTCACCAGCCTTTCGCTGATGCAGCTTCTGCAGCGCCCCAACGGCCAGACCGTGGGCGGCGAGATCCGCTTCAATCAGGGCGACGGCACGGCGCTGAACATCGTCAACACCCCCACCGCTCAGATGGAGAAGATTCGCGGCAACCGCATCTCCATGATCTTCCAGGAGCCCATGACCTCGCTGAACCCGGTGTTCCGCATCGGCGATCAGGTGGACGAGGTCACGCGCCTGCACCATCCCGAAATGAGCAAAGAGGACGTCAAGGCCCGCACGCTGGAAATGCTCGAGCTGGTGGGCATCGCCAACAAGGAAGGCGTCTACTCCATGTATCCCCACGAGCTGTCCGGCGGCATGCGCCAGCGCGTGATGATCGCCATCGCTCTGGCCTGTTCGCCCACGCTGATTATCGCCGACGAGCCCACCACCGCGCTGGACGTGACCATTCAGGCGCAGATTCTGGATCTGCTTCAGAACCTGAAGGACAAGCTCAATTCCTCCATCATGCTCATCACCCACGATCTGGGCGTGGTGGCGGGCATGGCCGACTACGTGGTGGTCATGTACGCCGGCCGCGTGGTGGAAAAGGGCACCGCGGACGACATCTTCCACCATCCCGCCCATCCCTATACCATCGGCCTGATGAAGTCCAAGCCGGTGGTGGGCAAGAAGGTGGACGAGCTGTACAACATCCCCGGCAACGTCCCCAATCCGGTGGACATGCCCAATTACTGCTATTTCCGCGACCGCTGCGAGATGCGCTGCGACCGCTGCGACGGCAGGTATCCGCCGGAGATCCGTATCAGCGATACCCACGTCGTGTCCTGCTATCGCTATTACGACACCGGCACGGTGATGGACTATCCGAAATCTGTGAACGTGGAGGAGCTTTGATATGGCTGAAAACAAAGTGCGCGACGCATATCTCGGCTCCGGCTTCGACGGAGCGGAGAACGATCCGCAGTATCTGCTGGTGGTCAAGAACCTGAAGAAGTACTTCCCCATCAAGTCCAGCTTCTTCAAGATGACCGTCGGCAACGTCAAGGCGGTGGACGGCGCGTCGTTTAAGATCAAACGCGGCACCACCATGGGCCTCGTGGGCGAGTCCGGCTGCGGCAAGTCCACCATCGGCCGAACCATCCTGCGCCTGCAGGACAAGACCGATGGCGAGGTCTACTTCAACGGCAGGGAGATCTTCTCCATGTCCAAGGACGAGCTGCGCAAGGCCCGCCCGAATTTCCAGATCATCTTCCAGGATCCCTACTCCAGCCTTTCGCCGAGACTGCCCGTGGGCGAGATCATCGGCGAGGCGGTGCGCGAGCACGGCGTCGTGCCGCCCGACGAGTACGACGCCTATATCACCCGCGTCATGGAGGCCTGCGGCCTGCCCGAGTATTACAAGGGCCGCTATCCCCATGAGTTCTCCGGCGGCCAGCGCCAGAGAATCTGCATCGCCCGCGCGCTGGCGCTGAACCCCGAGTTCATCCTCTGCGACGAGCCGGTCTCCGCGCTGGACGTGTCCATTCAGGCGCAGATCATCAACCTGCTGCGCGATCTGCAGAAGCAGTTCGGCCTGACCTACCTGTTCATCAGCCACGATCTGTCCGTCGTCGAGCACATCTCCGACACGGTGGGCGTGATGTATCTGGGCAACATGGTGGAGTTCGCGCCCACGGAGAAGCTCTACGCCCGGCCGATGCATCCCTACACCGAGGCGCTGTTCTCGGCCATCCCGGTGCCGGATCCCGACTACCGGATGAACCGAATCATCCTGGAGGGCAGCATCCCCTCGCCGGCCAACCCGCCGTCGGGCTGCAAGTTCCACACCCGCTGCCGCAAGTGCATGGAGCTGTGCAAGTACGTCCAGCCCGATTTCGCGGAGCTGGAGCCCGAGCACTTCTGCGCCTGCCATCTGTACAACTCCCCGGAGCGCAATCGCGAGCTGGAGGAGGTCATGCGCAGGGCCAGGGCCGAAGCGGAGAAGAAGTGAGGTTGGAATGGCCAGAAAGACCTATGACGACGACGATGGTCGCACGATTGTCGACATGAACGTGGAGGGCATGCCCTGGTATCGCCCGGAAAACCCCGACGGGCCGACGAATCCCCCGGAGCAGCTGACCAAGGAGGAATCCCGCGCCGCCATGTGGGGCGCGCTGAAGGCCGCCCTGCTGGTGGCCGGAATCTTCGCGTTGGGCTTCTTCCTGTTCATACTCTTCTGCGACAAAGTCTGGTTCAAATGAAAAAAGCCCGGCAGCTCCGATGGAGCCGCCGGGCTTCGCTTTGGGGAGATCACTCATTCTTCGGTCGGGGGCTTTTCCTCATACTCCGGGAAAAAACGGCAGAGGAGAAGAAATATAGCAATCGTCAATGTCCCACCGAGAAAGGCGTGGGTGAGATTTCGCGGGTTGTGGGCTTCGAGATGGAGAATCCGCAGCGCCCAAGTCCCCAGCGGGTCGGCGGCACCTAAGACAAGCAGTAGGAGCAGGATGTTGCAAATCCTCTGGTTCCGCGAATTGCAGCGCACGACCTTCCCGCAATCCGGGCACTGCGTCCATTCGCTGGTTTTGACCTTGGAATGAGTACACTTCATGCGTTCTCGTCTCCTTTTCGCGCCGCTTTCACCCGCGCGGCGATTTCCTCGGCGACCTCGTCGGGCGAGAGGCGGGTCGTGTCCAGCAGTTCTCCGCCGGCGGCGCTGCAGCGCTTCAGGCGGTCGAGGGCGCTGGGAATTATGTCCTCGCCGCGCAGACCGCGGGCGATATCGCCGCGCAGCCGGGCGACGAGGGCCTCCTCCGTGAGCGTCAGCGTGAAGCGATGGACGCGCACGCCCTCCAGCGGCAGGCGCGCAAGGAGCGCCTCCGCGATTTCCCGCTCGGGCAGCACCCAGCAGAACAGCACGCTTTCGAAATCCGGACAGCGGAGCAGATTGCTCAGCACCGCGGCGATGTTGTCCATGACCATGGCCTTCGCTGCGTCGGTGACGCGAAACGGCTCCATGTCCCAGCACCAGTCGCCGTCCAGAAAGGCCGAGGGAGCCAGCAGCGGCTTGAGCTTCTGACAGACCGTGGTCTTGCCCGCGCCCATCGCGCCGCCGATGAGAATCAGTTTTTTCATGCTGCACCTCCGCGGCGACGCCGCGCCGATTCTGCAAATCCTCTGTGAACATTATACCCGAAGCGGAAAATTCTGCAAGCCCCGGGCGGCGCGATGCGCATTTAACGTATAACTAAAATAGATATACATGAAATACTTCTGTAATAACTCGCCCCGGTTTTGACACGTTTTTTGCGCACAATCGCCGCAGAATTGGGTGAAAAATGGACGGAAGAGCGGGGCAAATATCAAATTGTACCGGAGGATTCCCGGGGGCTTTCACAGGAACGTCACAATCTTCGGTGGATTGCGACGGAAAAGAGACGAACGCAGACCGTGGTCTGTGGATAAAATATGTGCATGAGCGGTGCAAAAAGTGGATAAATGGGGAAAAAGCCGTGGATAAAGGCTTTTTGACCCCAAAACCTGTGGATAACTATGTGGAAAGTGTGGAATAACCCGTGAATAACCCCGGAGAGCGCATGGTATATACATTTTGCCCGCCTCGGAGATTATGCAGGACAATCTGCTTCCGGGGTCAGGATTTTACGAAATTTGACAAAGGCGACTTGTCCATTCAAAAAATCCATGCTATACTATACTAAACGTTTTATGGCAAGACGGCGCAGTTCCCGCGGCGCGCCGACAGCAAGAAAGGAAGAGGATTATGTCTCAGCTGAATTTTCTGGGCTTCGACTTCGGCGCGTCCAGCGGCCGCGCCATGCTGGGTACCTTCGAAAACGGAAAGATGGAGATTCAGGAGATACATCGCTTCTCCAACGATCCCGTGATGCTCTGCGGCCGGTTCGTCTGGGATCTGCCCCGGCTGGTGTATGAGATGAAGCAGGCGCTTCTGAAGCTGTCCCGCATGAACGTGAAGGTCTCGGGCATCGGCATCGACACCTGGGGCGTGGACTTCGGCCTGCTGGACAAGGACGGAAATCTGCTGGGCCTGCCGGTGCACTATCGCGACGCGCGCACCGAGGGCATGGCCGACGAGGTCTGCAAGGTCATCCCCCGGGAGGAGCTGTTCGGCCTGACGGGCATCGCCTTCAACCAGTTCAACACCCTCTTCCAGCTCTACGCCATGAAGAAGGCCGGCGACCCCGCGCTGGAAATGGCCGACACGATGCTGTTCATGCCCGACCTGCTGGCCTATTTCCTGACGGGAAAGAAGGGCGTGGAGTACACCATCGCCTCCACCAGCCAGCTGCTGGATCCCCGCACGCGGAACTGGAGCGAGGAGGTCTTCGACCGCCTCGGCCTTCCCAAGAAGCTGATGGGCAAAATCGAGCGCCCCGGCGCGCTGCGCGGCACGCTGCTGCCCGACATCGCCAAAGAGTGCGGCGTGGACGAGATTCCCGTCTACTGCGTGGGCGGCCATGACACGGCCAGCGCCGTGGCGGCGGTGCCCGCCAAGGGCGAGGACTTCGCCTATCTGTCCTCCGGCACGTGGTCGCTGCTGGGCGTGCTCAGCGACGAACCCAAGTGTGATGTGGCCGTGCTGGACGCGGGCTACACCAACGAGGGCGCGGTGGACGGCTCCATCCGTCTGCTGAAGAACATCATGGGTCTTTGGATCATTCAGGAGTGCAAGCGCGAGTGGGACCGCCGCGCGGACGCGGTGGGCTTCGCCGAGCTGGTGGAAATGGCCCGCAAAGCGCCGGAATTCAAGGCCGTCATCGACGTGGACGATCCCTGCTTCCTCGCCCCCGGCGACATGCCCGCGCGCATTCAGGAATACTGCCGCAGAACCGGCCAGCCCGTGCCCGAGGGACGCGGCGAGATCTCCCGCGTGATCTACGAGGGCCTCGCGCTGAAGTATCGCTGGGCCATCGAGCGTCTGGAGAAGGACATTCTGCACAAGGCCATCCCGGTGCTGCACATCGTGGGCGGCGGCAGCAACAACCTGCTGCTGAACCAGTTCACCGCCGACGCGCTCAAGCGCGACGTGGTGGCCGGCCCCGGCGAGGGCACCGTCATCGGAAATCTGCTGGTGCTGGCCCAGGCCGCGGGCGCGGTGTGCGGCCGCGAGGAGATGAGCGCCGTGGTGGAGCGCTCCTTCGACACCAAAACCTACACCCCCGGCGCGGACGCGGACAAGTGGGACGCGGCCTACGCCCGCTATCTGAAGCTGATCGAAAAGTGAGGAAGAAAACGCCGGGAGCCGACCGCTCCCGGCGCAATGCGAATGGAATTTCATTTTGAGCACAACGCCCTGCCCGGCTCGCTGGAGCTGGCCTATCTGGGCGACACGGTCTACGATCTCTACGTCCGCTCCCATCTGGTGGAGCGCGGCGGCCGCGTGGGCGCGCTCCATCGCCGCGCGGTGCGGCTGGTGTGCGCCAAAGCTCAGGCCGGGGCCTTTGCCCGGGTGGAGCCGATGCTGACCGAGGCGGAGCTGGCGGCGGCGCGCCGGGCGCGCAACACGAAGCTCTCGCCCCCGCGCCACGCCGATCCCGCGGACTATCAGAAGGCCACGGCGCTGGAGGCCCTGCTGGGCTATCTCTACGTCACCGGCCAGAGCGAGCGGCTGCATGCGCTGCTGGAGGCGGCTCTGCCGCCGGAGGAGATCGGGCAGGCGAGAGAGAGATGAACGGCTTCGCGCTGGAGCGGGGAGCGACGCCGCGGGAAGAGAGAGGCGTGCTTCAGGAGCCTGCTTCTGGCGGAAAATGCGATGACAGTGTGCAGCGCGAATGCGCATTGGCGCGCACAGCGCTTTTGCCGCGACCGCATGGGCGCGGGGAACCTGCCCGAGCGGCGGCGGAGACTCTGCGCGCTTCGGCGGGCGAATGAAGCGCGCTCCAAACGGGGAACATTACCATGTCGGAGGAAACACATATGAGCAAACAGGATGCAAACCGGTTCGACCGGGAGGATCGCAGAGGCGCGGCGCGCCGAACCTATCCGACGCAGGGCGGCCCGCGCGTGGGCCGCGTGCAGACCAACGTGCCCCGCGCGGAGCGCTACGACGACGATTTCGGCGCAAAGAAGCCCTACGGCAAGAAGGACTTCGGAGACCGCCCCTACGGCGGCAAGAAGAGCTTCGACGAGCGCAAGCCCTACGGCAAGCCCGCCGACGATTTCGGCGCGAAGAAGCCCTACGGCGGCAAGAAGGACTTTGACGAGCGTCCCCATGGCCGCGACTTCGGCGACCGTCCCTACGGCGGCGACCGCTATTACGACGGCGATCCCAAGCGCCGCCGGGAGGAGCGCGGGCCGCGCCCGGCGCTGCCGCCCAGAGCCGAGCCGGCGCCCGCGGAGCCGGAGCTGAGCGTGGAGGAGACGGCGGAGATGGAGCACATGCTCTGCGGCCGCAATCCCATCCGCGAGGCGCTGCGCGCGGGCCGCACGGTGGAGAAGCTGCTGGCGGCCAACGGCGATCTGTCCGGCTCGGCGCGGGAGATCATCCAGATGGCGCGGGAGGCCGGCGCGGTGGTGCAGATGGTGGATCGCTCCCGGCTGGACGCGATTTATCCGTCCCATCAGGGACTCATCGCCTATGTCTCGCCCATCGAGTATTCCACGGTGGAGAAAATGCTGGCCATCGCGCAGGAGCGCGGCGAGGAGCCGTTCCTGATCCTGCTGGACGGCATCACCGATCCCCACAATCTGGGCGCGATCATCCGCACGGCGGAGTGCGTGGGCGCGCACGGCGTGATCGTCCCCGAGCGCCGCTCGGCGGGTCTGACCCCGGCGGCGGCCAAGGCGGCGGCGGGCGCGCTGAACCACATGCCCATCGCCCGAGTCACGAACCTGAACCGAACCATCGACGAGCTGAAGGAAAAGGGCGTGTGGATCATCGGCGCGGCCATGGACGGCGAGAGCGCGTTTACCTGCGATCTGACGGGCCCCGCGGCGCTGGTCATCGGCTCCGAGGGCGACGGCATCTCCCGCCTGACCATGGAGAAGTGCGACCGCAGGGTCTCGCTGCCCATGAAGGGCCATCTGGACTCGCTCAACGCGTCGGTGGCGGCGGGCGTGCTGATGTACGAAATCGCCCGCGCCCGCGCGAAATGAGCCGCGGCGCAAAGCCGCGCCGGCGCTCCGGCCCGGAGCGCATTCTGATCGTGGACGGCTACAACGTGCTCAACGCCCGGAGGCATCTGGAGGGCGCGGCCGCGCTGGCCGACGCGCGGGAGAAGCTGCTGGCCGAGCTTCAGGACTACGCGGGCTATTCCGGCCAGAAGGTCATTCTGGTGTTCGACGCGTGGCAGGGCGACCGGCAGACCCGCTCGGTGGAGGAGTACGGCCCGGTGCAGGTGGTGTTCACCCGAAAGGGCGAAATCGCCGACCACTACATCGAGCGCCTGTGCGACAGCTACGCCGAGGACGTCGAGTTCCGCCGCGCCGAGGTGCGCGTGGCCACGTCCGACGCGCTGGAGCAGACCATCATTCTGGGCCGGGGCGCGACGCGCATCTCGTCCCGGGAGCTGCTGCTGGAGATGTCTCAGGCGCGCTCCGCCGGCACGGCCGCCGCCGTTCCGAAGCGAACCGGCGGCAGCACCGTGGGCGACCGCATTCCGCCTCACGTGCTGGAGAAGCTCAGACGCATCGGGAAGTAGGCGCTTCCAACCAAAGATACCGGAGGTTTTTCATGGTAAATCAGGGCTTTGAATCCATGACGGACGAGGAAATCGTCGCGCTGGCCCAGCAGGACGGCGAGGACGCGGCGCTGGAATATCTGCTGAACAAGTATAAAAACTTCGTTCGGGCCAAGGCGCGCAGCTATTTCCTCATCGGCGCAGACCACGAGGACATCGTGCAGGAGGGCATGATCGGCCTGTACAAGGCCATTCGCGACTATCGCGAGGATCGCCTGTCGTCCTTCCGCGCCTTCGCCGAGCTGTGCGTCACCCGCCAGATCATTACCGCCATCAAGACGGCCACGCGGCAGAAGCACATTCCCCTCAACAGCTACGTCTCGCTCAACCGCCCCATCTTCGAGGAGGACAGCGACCGCACGCTGCTGGACGTGATCACCGAGGAAACGCCCAGCAACCCCGAGGAGATGCTCATCGACCGGGAGGATCTGTCCGTCATTGAGGGCCGCATCGGCTCGCTGCTGTCCGATCTGGAAAAGCAGGTGCTGGTGCGCTACGTCGAGGGCAAGAGCTACGTGGAAATCTCCGAGGAGATGAACCGCCACGTCAAGAGCATCGACAACGCCCTCCAGCGCATCAAGCGCAAGCTGCAGAAATACCTGGACGAAAAGTGACCTTTCGGTTAAATCACGCGGAAAATCCCGACATAAATGGAAAATTGTCAAGGAAAAACGCGTTTGGTTGTTGACAAAAACCCAATTCTAAAGTACAATATTTTTCGTATGACGGCGTATGTCGGCGGGAATGCGCGGGTGTAGCTCAATGGCAGAGCTCCAGCTTCCCAAGCTGATCACGTGGGTTCGATTCCCATCACCCGCTCCATACGAATTTAGTACACCGAATCTGTTTTAGGGAGGAATATCCAATGGCAAAGGCAAAGTTTGAGCGCAATAAGCCTCATGT
>ERZ780195.654-NODE-654-length-33345-cov-10.948093_pt1 | contig 33345 bp, 35 predicted proteins | sample MGYA00511017_ERZ780195 | MGnify/ENA primary metagenome ERZ780195 (study PRJEB29588, sample SAMEA2159974) | human gut metagenome | biome: human gut; feature: human-associated habitat; material: faeces | place: Denmark | collected 2008/2010 ...
GACAGGTCTGGGTCAGTTGATCCAGCCTGTCCATTTACATATTAGACCCTGCAAATATGGGACGTTCCAAACTTTTCTGTTGACAAATCCGGAATCATCTGTTAGAATAGGCCACGCTGATGGAGATGCTGGTGTAGCTCAGCTGGTAGAGCAGCTGATTTGTAATCAGCAGGTCGGGGGTTCGAATCCGTCCACCAGCTCCAAGTTCATATGGGGGATTTCCCGAGTGGCCAAAGGGGACAGACTGTAAATCTGCTGGCAACGCCTTCGGTGGTTCGAATCCACCATCCCCCACCAAAAATACCGATTGTCCGTCAGGACGGTCGGTATTTTTATGCTCGCCGCCGTTGCGCGCCGCCGACATTGCGTGTATAATAACTGCATCACGCGGTTTTCCGCGTCCTTTAAGGAGGAACGGCCATGAAACGCATATCCTGCCTGCTTCTTTCCCTGCTGCTGGCGCTGCTGTGCGCCTGCGGCGGCACCGATACGCATACGCCGTCCGACCAGACGGAGCCTGACGGCGGGGAGGGCCCCTCCGCCGTGCCAGCTGTCTGCGCCCTGTACTACGACTACGCCGGGCTGGAGGTCATCGCCCCCACCGACAGCAAGCTGCCGCTGGCCGCCGGGGCGTCCCACGGCGCACCGGACTACCTGCCCCTATGGCACAACGGAGAATACGGCCAGCTGGCCGCCTCCGGTGGGGAGGGCTATACCGTCCCTGAGCTGACTGACGGCAGAGCCAGCGAGGAGGGTGCCTACGGACGGTTCTGCTGGAACGGCGAGCTGTACCACTGCATCCACATCAAAGCGGACAGCAGCTATGTGCCCAGCCTCTGCAGCACCTCCGGCGGCATCCTGTGGCTGGAGCTGTCCGGCGACTGCTGGGCCGACACCGGCTGGGATGAGATCGGCCACTTCGGCGGCTTTGACACGGTGGTCATCACCGGCAGCGGTACCCTGACCCTGTCCCAGCGGCTGGAGGCGGGCACCGGCAAGGAGAAGCTGCCCGCGCTGATCGTGGACGGCGTGGCCGTCGCCTGCCCGGAGGTCACCCTGACCGCCAACGCCGCGGCGGAGGACACCGCCAACCTGCTCCTGCTGTCCGGTTCCCTCACCGCCGACCGTGCTGCCGTCTCCGGCGACGTCTGTATCGCCGGCGGCACCGCCGATCTGGGGCTGCTGCTGGACTGCCCGCGTCTGGTGTGCCGCAGCGGCGAATGCGTCCTCCGGGAGGGCTGGGGCTTTACGGATGAAAACACCGACGCCGTCCCCGCCGTCCTGCTCACCGGCGGCACGCTGACCGCCAACGTCTGGATGCCGGAGAATATCGTCTACCAGCTGTGGGAGGGCGCCATCACCGCCCCCGGCATCCGCTATTGGCCGGAGACCCGTGTGCTCAGCGACGCCGTGACCATCGTCGATCCGCTGGATGCGGAGGCCGCAGACGAGTGAACATCTGTGCGCCGCCGCCCGAGAGGGCGGCGGCTTTTTGTCGCCCCAAAAACCAGTTTTCTTGTTGACGTGCCCAGCATATCACAAGATTCTTGTGATGTCAAGCATAAAATCTCAAGTTTCTTGTGATAATGGATTGACAAAACCAAGAAACTGGGTTAGGATAGAGTCAGAATTTGTCGAAAACCGGCGAGGAGGCGTTCCCATGAGTTTTTGTGAGCAGCTGCGCAAGCGGCGGGAGGAGCTGGGCATGACCCGCTCGGAGCTGGCGGACCGGCTGGGCGTCTCGCTCTCGGCGGTGGGCAACTACGAGACAGGCGTCAGCGCCCCCAAGGAGGAGGTGCTGCTGCGCCTGTTCGACGCGCTGAAGGTGGATCCCAACTATCTGTACCGCGGCAGCTTCCGCTGCGTCAGCGAGGCGCCCTCCGGCGAGGAGCTGCACCTGCTGGAGAAATACCGGCGTCTGCCGGTGACGGGCCGGCAGACCGTCCACACGCTGGTGGACGCCCTGGGCGTCATGGTGGAGGAGGAGCACCGTCTCCGTCCCCGGCAGGAGCGCCGCACCATCCCGCTGTACCAGTCCCCGGCGGCGGCGGGCTTTGCCGCCCCCGTGTTCGGCGAGGACTACACCCTCATCCCCGTGGAGGGAGAGGTGCCCCCCGGCGCGGAGCTGGCTGTCCGCATCCAGGGCGACTCCATGGCGCCCCACATTGCCGACGGCGCCGTGGTGTACGTCAACCACGATCCCCTGCAGAACGGCGACGTGGGCATCTTCTGCGTGGACGGCGACATGCTGTGCAAGCAGTACTGCCGGGACGGCTTCGGCATGGTGTACCTGTTCTCCCTGAACCGGGCCAGAGCCGATATGGACGTGGTCTTTCACCGGGGCAGCGGCCGCAGCCTCACCTGCTTCGGCCGCGTGATGCTCCACAACCTGCCCCTGCCGGAGCAGCACATGTAAACAAAAGAGAGGGCGCACGGCTCAGCCGTGCGCCCTCTTGCACATCGTATCAGAGAATGAAGCCGCCGTCGGCGGTGAGCACCTGCCCCGTGATGAACGAGGCTCGGTCGCTGGCCAGAAACGCCACCGCCTCCGCGATGTCCTCCGGCGTGCCCAGACGGCCCAGCGGCGTCTCCTCCGCCAGCTGGGGCAGCACCTCCGGCGGCAGGGCGTCCAGCATGTCGGTGCGGATGACCCCCGGTGCCACGCAGTTGACCCGGATGCCGGTGGGGGCCAGCTCCGCCGCCAGCGAGCGGGTCAGCCCGATGAGCGCCGCCTTGGTGGCGGCATACGTCACCTCGCAGCTGGCGCCCCGCAGGCCCCAGATGGAGGAGATGTTGACGATGCAGCCCGCGTGCTGGTGCAGCATGTGGGGCAGCACCGCCTGCACGGTGTGGAACGCGCCGTCCACGTTGACGGAGAAGTAGCGGTGCCACAGCTCGTCCGTGATGTCCTGAAACAGGGCCTGGCCTGCCACACCGGCGTTGTTTACCAGCAGCGATACCGGGCCGAAGGTGTCCTCCACCCGATGCACCATGTCGTTGACCTGCTGCCGCTGGGACACGTCGGCCTGTACCGTCATCACCCGGCAGCCCGCCGCTGTCAGCTCTGCCGCCAGCGCCTCGGCGCAGTCCTGCCGCTCCCTGTAGTTGATGCAGACGGCGCAGCCCTCCGCTGCCAGCCTCCGCGCCACGGCGCGTCCGATGCCCCGGGATGAGCCGGTGACCAGTGCGATCCTCTCCATATGTTGACCATCTCCTTGCGCGTATTTGCCGCCAGTATAACAAATTTCCGGCACGATGGCAAGAAAAGTGTTGACAATAAGCCCGCTTTGCGGTAATATACTATCGTTGTCTGCGCGGTTAGCTCAGCTGGTAGAGCACATGCTTGACGTGCATGGGGTCACAGGTTCGAGTCCTGTACCGCGCACCAAAGCCTCACTTCCTCGGAAGTGAGGCTTTTTCTATTACAAAAACCACCCCGAAAGGGGTGGTTTTCTGGTTTTTCGCCGCCTTACAGAGCGGCGGCGCCGATGATACCCGCCTCGTTGCCCAGCTTCGCCGCCTGAATGACGGGCTGGGGCCGCGCCTCGCCGCCGAAGCAGTTGGCAGCCACATAGCGGCGGATGGGCGCCAGCAGGCGCTCCCCCTGACGGCTGATGCCGCCGCCGATGAGCACCATCTCCGGCGACAGGATGTTCACCAGATTCGTGACGCCGGCGGCCACATAGACGTAGTACTGCTCCAGCACCGCCTGCGCCGCAGCATCGCCTGCGTCGGCGGCGTCGAACACATCCCGTCCCGTCAGCGCCGGGTATCGGTTCAGCAGGGACTCCGGATGGGCGGCAGCCGCCTCCCTGCCCTGCCGGATCAGCGCCGTGGCGGAGGCGTAGGCCTCCCAGCAGCCCCGGCGGCCGCAGGTACAGGGCGCGCCGTCCAGCACCAGGATACTGTGGCCCACCTCGCCGCCGGCGCCGCCCAGCCCGGACACGATCTTCCCGTCCACAATGACGCCGCCGCCCACGCCGGTGCCCAGCGTGACCAGCACCATGCTGCGGCAGCTGACGGCGGCCCCGGCCACCACCTCCGCCAGGGCGGCGCAGTTGGCGTCGTTGCTCAGGCGGGTGGGCAGGCCGAAATGCTCCGTCAGCATGCGGCACACCGGCACGTCGAACCAATTCAGGTTATACGCGCAGACCACCACGCCCCGCTCCGGGTCGCAGGTGCCGGGGGCGCCCACGCCGATGGAGGCGCAGTCCCGGACGGTAAGGCCCGCCTTGTCCAGCGCCAGCTCCACGGCGCGGCACATATCGGCCACCACCTGCTCCGCCGGACGGTGCGCGCCGGCGGGCACGCTGGCCTCCGCCACGATTTGGTGGCGGTCGTCCACCACGCCCACGGCGATGTTGGTGCCGCCCAGATCAATGCCGATGCGATACATACGGATACTTCCTTTCCTCGTGTGTGATAGCGAAAAAACGGAGCGGGCAGACTGCCCGCCCCGCAAAGGTACGTTTGCTCAGAAGTGGGTGACGAAATCGCTGTTCACCGCCACCGTGCGGCTGATGTTGGAGGAATTGATGCTGGCGAAGATGGTACGCATCACCGTCAGCGCCTCCCGGCCGGAGACCTCCGGCTCGCGGTCATGTACCAGCGCGTCCACGAACTCGTCGATGACGCCGGTGCCGTTGTGGGGCACGTCCAGGTTATAGCTGGTGCGGTTGCCCTCCATATCGCTGACGATAATGGGGGAGGACGGCTCGCTGTAGATGAGCATGATGCCCTTGGTGCCGTACAGGCAGGTGGACTGGCACTCGTGGCCGTAGATGGTCCAGCTGGCCGCCATGGTGCCCAGTGCGCCGCCGGACATCCGCAGGATGCACAGGGCGTTGTCGTCCACGCCGATGAGCTGGCCCTCGTTGTCCCGCTTGTTCAGCGTCACCACCTTGGCGGTGGTCTCGATGACCTTCTGGCCCAGCAGGTACTGGATCAGATCCACCTTGTGGATGCCCATGTCGGACAGCGCGCCCAGCGCCGCCTTGTTCTTGTCGAAGAACCAGGTGCCCTCGTCCACGGACCAGCCCTCAGGCCCGGCGTTGCCCAGCACGGCGCGGAACGTGATGACGTCGCCGATGACGCCGCGGTCCAGCAGCTGCTTGGCCCGGCGGTGCACCGGATCGAAGCGCATGTTGTGGCCGATCATCAGGTACTTGCCGTTGCGCTCGGCGGCGGCCACCATGGACTCGCACTCCGCCAGCGTCACGGCCATGGGCTTTTCACACAGCACATGCTTGCCGGCGTACAGTGCCGCGGTGGAGATCTCTGCGTGGCTGCGGTTCTCCACGCAGATGGACACCGCGTCGATGTCGTCGCGGTTCAGCAGGTCGAAATAGCTGTCGCAGACGTCGCCGCCGTACTTGGCGGCCATCTCCTCGGCACGGGCCCGGTTTTTGTCGTAATAGGCCACGACCTCCGCATTGGGGTTGGCTGCATACTCGGGCAGATGGCGCACCTGTGCGATCTTGCCGCAGCCGATGATACCAACTCGAATCATAGAAAAGCTCCTCCTCTACCATTGTCCACTGATGGTGCTCTATTCTCGTTTAAATTATAACAAATTCAGGGGCGGGTGAAAAGCCTTTTTTTCACGATTCTGAAAATTTACCTCAGACGCAGGGCGACGGTAAGGGCGCAGCCCCGCTCCCGGATGTGATCCAGCACCACGCCCTCCGGCAGAGCCAGACGGCTCAGGGCCAGCAGCGGGCCCTTGCCCGTCAGCTTGAACAAGGACTCCTTGGCGGTCCAGATCTCCCAGAAGCGGGCGCAGTCGCCATCGTCACCCACGCGGATATAGGCCATCTCCGCCTCGGAGCAGACACGGCGCATGAATTTTTCATCGGCGGAGCGGACGACCTCCACATCCACGCCCACCGGCACATCGGCGGCGGCGCAGACGGCGTAGGGGCCGGAGTGGCTGACGGAGACGTACACGCCCCCGGCGTCCACGGCGGGCTTGCCGGTGTCGTCCCAGCGCAGGGGCACCTCCCCCTCGCCGCAGCCCAGACGCTGCGCCAGCACCCGGCGGGCCAGCAGCTCACCGGCCACAGTGCGCTTGCGGTCGTCCTCGCCGGCGATGTCGCTGACGCGGCGGCGGCGCGCCTCATCCATCATGGACACGGTGCGGGCCATGGTCTCCTCGTCCAGCTGGCGGATATCGTACCAAAGCAGTTCCATTTTCCCAGTCCTCCCCTTTGTTTTCGTTTCTGAGGCGAGTATAGCACATCCTCCGGCAGGATGCCAGTATTTTATGCGCTTGCTTTTCTGAAAAGAAAGCGTTACACTGGACATGTGTGAATGATCTGTGCTCGGGAGGAGCGAATATGGTTTCTATCGTAGAAGTGACCACCAAGGCGCAGCTGCGCCGTTTTGTAGATTACCCCAATCAGCTGTATAAGGACGTGCCCCAGTTCGTGCCGGCCACCTACGGCGACGATCTGGCGGACTGGGATCGCAGCAAGAACCCGGCCTTTTCCTACTGCGACGCCCGGTGCTGGCTGGCGGAGCGGGACGGAGAGATCGTGGGGCGCATCGGTGCCATCCGCAGCCGCAAGGCCAACGAGAAGTGGGGCACCAACCGGATGCGGTTCACCCAGGTGGACTTCATCGACGATCCGGAGGTGTCCGCCGCCCTGTTCGCCACCGTGGAGGACTGGGCCAGAGAGCTGGGCTGCGCGGCGGTCCACGGGCCGCTGGGCTTTACCGACATGGACCGGGAGGGTATGCTGGTGGAGGGCTTTGACCGCCGCAGCTGCTTCTTTACCTATTATAATTTCCCCTACTATATCGACCACATGACCGCTCTGGGCTATGTGAAGGATGTGGACTGGATCGAGGAGCTGATCACTGTCCCCACGGATGAGAAGATCATCCAGCGGTGGGAGAAGCTGTCGGATTTCGTGCTCAAGCGCAACCACCTGCATATCGTGGAGCCGAAAAACCGGCTGGCGTATCTGCCGCTGCTGAAGCCGTTTTTCGATCTGGTGAACGTGGCTTATGCCCCACTGTACGGCACGGTGGATCTGACGGAGCAGCAGATCAGGAAATACTCCTCCAAGTTTGCGCCCCTCATCAACCCCAACACCACCTGCTTCGTCATGGACAAGAATGACCGGATGATCGCCTTCGGCGTAGGCGCGCCCAGTCTGGCGGTGGCCATGCAGAAGCACCGTGGCCGCCTGTTCCCCACCGGCTGGGTCGACGTGCTGAAGGCATTCCGGAAGAACGACACGGTGGATCTGCTGCTCATCGCCGTCCACCCGGACTATCAGGCCCGGGGCGTCAACGCCATCATCCTCAGCAAGACCATGAAGGGCTGCCTGAAGATGGGCATCAAGGAGGCGGAGACCGGCCCCATGCTGGAGCTGAACGACAAGGTGCAGTCCCAGTGGAAGGATTTCCAGACGGAGCAGCACAAGCGCCGCCGCTGCTTCGTCAAGGAGCTGACCCCTGCCGCCGGAGAGCCGGAGAAGGCGGACGCGCCTGCCGGCGCCGCCGTATAAACGACAAAAAGAGAACGCGGACACTGTCCGCGTTCTCTTTTCCGTTTTTTACAGGCCGTAGACCTCGGTGAACTTCTTTTCGAGATAGGCCACATAGCAGTCGGGGTCGAACTTCCCGCAGACCGACTCGAACAGTGCCACGGGATCCTTCATGCAGCCGTACTTCCAGATCTTCTCCTCCAGCCAGTTGTTGATGGGGGTCAGATCGCCGGAACGCACCACGGCGTCCACGTCCAGATCCCCGGACATCTCCTTCAGGTACTGCGCGCCGTAGGCCGAGCCGATGGCGTAGGACGGGAAGTAGCCGATGTTGCCGTTGGACCAGTGGGAGTCCTGCAGAACGCCCTGCCGGTCGTTGGGCACGTCGATGCCCAGATACTCCTTGTACAGCCGGTTCCACTCGGCGGGCAGGTCGTGGGCGGTGAGGGTGCCGTCGAACATCCGCTTCTCCAGCTCGTAGCGCACCATGATGTGCAGGCAGTAGGTCAGCTCGTCTGCCTCCGTGCGGATGAGGGACGGCTCGGACTTGTTGATCATACGGTAGAAATCGTCCTCCGTCACGTTGTCCAGTCGGGGCGCAAAGTGCTCCTTCAGCCACGGGTAGATGACGGAGCAGAACGCCCGGCTGCGGCCGATGATGTTCTCATAGAACCGGGACTGGCTCTCGTGGATGCCCATGGACACGCCGTTGCCCAGATTGCTGCGGGCCAGCTCCCGGCCGGTGTGCAGCTCGTACAGGGCATGGCCGCCCTCATGCACCACGGAGTACAGGGACGAGGCCACCATGTCGGCGTGGTAGTGGGTGGTGATCCGCACATCGTCCCGGGAGAAGTTGATGGTGAAGGGATGCTCCGTCTCACCGATGATGCAGTGGTTCCGGTCGATACCCATGACGCCCATGACGAAATCGGAGAACTCCCGCTGGATGGGGATGGGGAAATCGGCGTGGAGCGGCGTGTCATCCACCCGGTCGGCGTGGGCGGTGACCCGCTGGATGAGAGGCACCAGCTTCTGCCGCAGGGCGGCGAAGAACGAGTCACAGGCGGCCACCGTCAGACCCCGCTCATAGTTGTCCAGCAGCGTCTCATAGGGGGCCTTCTCCGGCTCCCAGTACAGGGCGAAGCGCTTCAGCGTGTCGAAGATCTCCTGCAAGTACGGCTCGAACAGGGCAAAGTCGTTGTTGGTCTTGGCGGTCTGCCACACATCGTCGGCGCGGGTGGTCAGCTTCTGGTAGGCCACGAACTCCTCCTCCGGGATGCGGCGGGTGCGGTCGTAGCTGCGCCAGTACTCCTCCACCTTGCGGCGTGTCACGTCGTCCAGCTCCGTGCGGGCGGCCATCAGCGTCTCCAGCATCTCCACGGTGTCCGCCGCGGTGGTCAGCTGATAGTCGATGCGGCTGAGCTCGCCGGTGGTGTCGCTGCGGACGTCGGCTGCGCCCTTGGGCGCCGCGGTGACGCCGTCGTAGTACAAAAGGCCCATGGCGTGAGACAGCGCAAAGCTGGTCTGCTCGTAGCTTTTCAGCTTTTCCAATGCTTCGGTAACGGTCATGCTCGTACCTCCTGTTTGTAGTTGAGACGATTATACCATCCTCGGCGGAAAGACACAAGCGGACAAAAATGTACACAGAATCTTAATAGACTATCGACCGCAGACGTGATAAAATAGGGAAAATACCTGTCAGAAAGGCGGATCGCCATGGATCTGAACAAAAAAACCATGCAGCGCATCATGCTGCTCATCACCTTCGCGGTGCTGCTGTTCTGGGGCCTGTACAATATCTCCACCATCGGCGGACTTTTTTCCAACCTGTTTTCCCTGCTGGCGCCGCTGCTCATCGGCATCTGCATCGCCTTTGTGCTGAACCTGATGATGGTCGCGCTGGAGCGGCTGTGGGACCGGGCGCTGTCCAGGTGGAACAGCCCCTGGAACCGCAAGCTGAAGCGTCCCGTCTGCCTGACGCTGACCATGGTGCTGTTCCTGGGCATCATCTTCGCCATCTTCTTCATCCTCATCCCCCGGCTGGAGGAGGCGGGCACCACCATGGTGGCCAACATCCCCACCTATGTGGCACAGATCCAGGCGTGGTGGACGAACCTCAGCGATTTCGCATCGGAGCACGGCGTGACCCTGCCGGAGCTGTCCCTCAACGCGGAGAACGTGAAGGAGACCATCACCGGCTTCCTGCAGGAGAAGGGCGACAGCGTGGTGAACACCACCCTGAACATCACCACCTCCATCGTGGGGGCGCTGGTGAACGTCCTGCTGGCGCTGGTGTTCTCCCTGTACCTGCTGGCCCAGAAGGAGACGCTCATCGCCCAGTCCAAGCGGCTGCTGCGCCGCATCCTGCCCCGGAAGGCCGCCGACCGCCTGCTGTCGCTGCTGAGCCTCACCAACGACGCCTTTTCCAGCTTCGTCACCGGTCAGGTGACGGAGGCGTTCATTCTGGGCACCCTGTGCTGCCTGGGCATGCTGATCCTGCGCCTGCCCTACGCCCTGCCTGTGTCGGTGATCATCGCGGCGCTGTCGCTGATCCCCATTTTCGGCGCGTGGATCGGCGCGGCCACCGGCGCGTTCCTCATCGTGTTCCAAAGCCCCATCAAGGCCCTGACGTTCCTGATCTTCCTGCTGATCCTCCAGCAGGTGGAGGGCAACCTCATCTACCCCAAGGTGGTGGGCAAGTCCGTGGGCCTGCCGGGATTGTGGGTGCTGGCGGCCGTCACCATCGGCGGCGGCGCCTTCGGCGTGCTGGGCATGCTGCTGGGCGTGCCGGTGTGCTCCGTCATTTACGCGCTGCTGCAGACCTACATCCGCTCCAAGCCGCCGGAGGAGCTGTCCAGATAGACCGCACATCCAGAAGCGTCCTGTCCCTCCGGACAGGGCGCTTTTTTCCGTCAGGAGTTCACAAATAATTAAAATAGCCCCTATTGACATTATCTGGGGAGGGTGGTAAACTGCGCTTAGCACTCGAAAAGCAGGAGTGCTAAACGGAGAAAGCTATGGAATTGACAGACCGTAAAAAGCAAATATTGAAGATCGTGGTGGAAAGCTACATCAACACCGCCGAGCCGGTGGGCTCCAAGGCCATCGTGGAACAGATGCCCGGTAAGATCAGCTCCGCCACCATCCGCAACGAGCTGGCGGATCTGGTGGAGCTGGGCTATCTGGAGCAGCCCCACACCTCGGCGGGACGTGTGCCGTCCGCCAAGGGTTACCGGCTGTACGTCAACGAGCTGATGGAGCGCAAGGCCCTGTCGCCGGAGGAAACGGCGAAAATCAACGACGCCCTCTCCGGTCAGATGAAGCAGGTGGATCAGGTCATCAGTCAGGCCGGACAGATGGTGTCCAGCTTTGTGGGCTATCCCACCTACGCCGTGGCGGATCACCGCACCGCCGCCACCGTGCAGCGGTTTGAGCTGATCGCCGTGGACGAGGGCAGCTTCATCGCCGTGGTGATGCTGTCGGATAACCGGGTCAAGAGCCAGCTGATGCAGCTGGAGCTGCCGGTGGACGCCGACACGCTGCCCCAGCTGAGCCACCTGCTGAACACCCACTTTACCGGCGCAGGGCCGGAGAAGATGAACGCCACGCTGATGAGCCTGTCCGAGCAGGTGTCCGGCCAGTGGTTCCTGCTTCTGAACCGGGTGACGGAATATGCCTGCACCCTGCTGGAGGAAGCCCAGCATCAGCAGGTGTTCACCAACGGCGCCAGCCAGCTCCTGAAGTTCCCGGAGTTCCGGGACATCGACAAGGCCCACGACCTCATGAGCTTCATGGTGGATAATAAGGAGGATCTCCCGGTGCCCCAGAGCGACGCCCCTATGCAGATCCTCATCGGGCCGGAGAATGTCAACGACGCCCTGAAGGAGAGCAGCGTGGTCATCGCCAGCTACGACATCGGCGACAACATGCGGGGCCTTGTGGGTGTGGTAGGCCCCACCCGTATGGACTACGCCGCCGTGGCGGCACGCCTCAGCTACTTTGCCGAGAGCCTGAGCCGCATGTTTGGTAAAAAACAGCTACCGGAGGATACACAATGAGCGAAAAGGATAAGAAGGAACAGACCGCGCCGGCTGAGGAAGCGGCGCAGGAGACGGCGGAGCAGACCGCCGCGCCCGCCGAGGAGGCGGCGCAGGAGGAGACGTTCACCGTCACCAAGTCCCAGATGGAGCAGATGGAGCAGCTGGCCAAGGTGCTGGCGGACGCCAACGACAAATACCTCCGTCTGGCGGCGGAATATGACAACTACCGCAAGCGCACCACCCGGGAAAAGGAAAATGTCTACGGCACGGCCAAGGCCGACACCATCAAGCCGTTTCTGGCGGTGCTGGACAATCTGGAGCGGGGCGTGCAGCAGTTCGAGGAGGGCGACGGCCACCGGCAGGGGCTGGAGATGATCTGCAAGCAGTTCATCGACGTGCTGGGCCAGATGGGCGTCACCGAGATCCCGGCGCTGGGCCAGCCCTTCGACCCGGAAAAGCACAACGCCGTGATGCATACAGAGGATGAGGCCGCCGGCGAGAACACCATTGTGGAGGTGTTCCAGAAGGGATTCATGCTGGGCGACAAGGTACTGCGCTTCGCCATGGTCAAAGTGGCGAACTGAAAGGAGCTTTACAAATGGAAGGCAAGAAGCTGTACAAGAGCAATACGGATAAGAAGATCGCCGGTGTCTGCGGCGGCATCGCCGAGTATTTTAACATCGACTCCACGCTGGTGCGTCTGGGCTGGGTGGTGTTTAGCCTGCTGGGCGGCAGCGGCCTGCTGGCCTATATCATCGCGGCGCTGGTCATGCCCGACCGTCCCTATTAAAGCTGTGAATAAATAAAATTAAGATAAACATTTCAGGAGGCAATCATTATGTCTAAAGTTATCGGTATCGACCTTGGTACGACCAATTCCTGCGTAGCCGTGATGGAAGGCGGCGAGGCAGTCGTTATCCCCAACGCGGAGGGCAACCGCACCACCCCGTCCGTGGTGGCCTTCAGCAAGACCGGCGAGCGTATGGTGGGCCAGGTGGCAAAGCGTCAGGCCATCACCAACCCCGAGCGCACCATCTCCTCCATCAAGCGTGAGATGGGCACCGACCACCGCGTCACCATCGACGGCAAGAGCTACACGCCCCAGGAGATCAGCGCCATGATCCTGCAGAAGCTGAAGGCGGACGCCGAGGCGTATCTGGGCAGCCCCGTCACCGAGGCTGTCATCACCGTCCCCGCCTACTTCACCGACTCCCAGCGTCAGGCCACCAAGGACGCCGGTAAGATCGCCGGTCTGGACGTGAAGCGTATCATCAACGAGCCTACCGCCGCCGCGCTGGCCTACGGTGTGGATAAGGAGCAGGCCCAGAAGATCATGGTCTACGATCTGGGCGGCGGCACGTTCGATGTGTCCATTCTGGAGATCGACGACGGCGTCATCGAGGTGCTGGCTACCGCCGGCAACAACCGCCTGGGCGGCGATGACTTCGACCAGTGCATCATGAAGTATCTGGTCAGCGAGTTCAAGCGCACCGACGGCATCGACCTCAGCGGCGACAAGGTGGCCATGCAGCGCCTGAAGGAGGCCGCCGAGAAGGCCAAGATCGAGCTGTCCGGCGTCACCACCAGCAACATCAACCTGCCCTATATCACCGCCGACGCCACCGGCCCCAAGCACCTGGACGTGACGCTGACCCGCGCCAAGTTCAATGAGCTGACCGGTCATCTGGTGGACGCCACCATGGGCCCCGTGCGTCAGGCTATGTCCGACGCCGGCCTGAAGCCCTCCGACCTGGCCAAGGTGCTGATGGTGGGCGGCTCCAGCCGTATCCCCGCCGTGGTGGAGGCCGTGAAGAACTTCACCGGCTCCGATCCCTTCAAGGGCATCAACCCCGATGAGTGCGTGGCCATGGGCGCCGCCCTGCAGGCCGGCGTGCTCACCGGCGACGTCAAGGGGCTGCTGCTGCTGGACGTCACCCCCCTGTCTCTGGGCATCGAGACTATGGGCGGCGTGTGCACCCGCCTCATCGAGCGCAACACCACCATCCCCGTAAAGAAGAGCCAGATCTTCTCCACCGCCGCCGACAACCAGACCTCCGTGGAGGTCAACGTGCTGCAGGGCGAGCGTGAGATGGCAGCCGCCAACAAGAGTCTGGGCCGCTTCCATCTGGACGGCATCGCCCCGGCCCGCCGCGGCGTGCCGCAGATCGAGGTGACCTTCGACATCGACGCCAACGGCATCGTCAACGTCTCCGCCAAGGATCTGGGTACCGGCACCGAGCAGCACATCACCATCACCTCCTCCTCCAACATGAGCAAGGAGGACATCGAGAAGGCCGTCAAGGAGGCCGAGCAGTATGCCGCCGAGGACGCCAAGATCAAGGAAAAGGTGGAGATTCGCAACCAGGCCGATCAGCTGGTCTATCAGGCGGAAAAGACCCTCAGCGAGGTGGGCGACAAGGTGCCCGAGAGCGAGAAGGCGCCTGTGCAGGCCGGTCTGGATAAGCTGAAGGAGACCCTGAAGGGAGAGGATACCGACGCCATCAAGGCCGCCACCGAGGAGCTGACCCAGCTGTTCTACAAGATGAGCGAGAAGCTGTACCAGCAGGCGGCGCCCCAGGGCGATCCCAACATGGGCGGTCAGCCCGGCGGCGACCCCAACGGCGGCCAGCAGTACTACGACGCCGACTACAAGGTAGTCGATGACGACGATCAGAACAAGTAACGAATTTCCCACGAGAGGGACAGGGCATCCTGTCCCTTCTTGTGGTGTTATCACCCCTTTGAGTGGAGAGAAGTGCAATGGCAGAAAACAAACGCGATTACTACGAGGTCCTGGGTGTCAGCAAGGGCGCCTCGGAGGACGAGATCAAAAAAGCATATAAAAAGCTGGCCCGCAAGTACCACCCGGACATGAACCCCGGCGACAAGGAGGCCGAGGAGAAGTTCAAGGAGGTCAACGAGGCCAACGAGGTGCTGTCCGACCCGGAGAAGAAGGCGCGGTACGACCAGTTCGGCTTTGCCGGCGTGGATCCCAGCTACGGCGCGGGCGGCCCCGGCGGCGCCGGCGGCTTCGGCGGCGGCTTCGACTTCGGCGACCTGGGCGACATCTTCGGCAGCTTTTTCGGCGGCGGCTTCGGCGGCGGCTTCGGCGGCACGCGGGCGAACCCCAACGCGCCGCAGCGCGGCGAGAGCCTGCGCACGAGCGTCACCATCAGCTTTGAGGAGGCTGCCTTCGGCTGCGAAAAGGAGATCAGCATCGAGCGCGTCGAGCAGTGCGACACCTGCCGCGGCACCGGCTGCGAAAAGGGCACGACCGCCGAGGTCTGTCCCGACTGCCGCGGCACCGGCATGGTGCAGCAGCGCCGCCAGACGCCGCTCGGCTTCATGTCCACCTCCGCGCCCTGCGGGCGCTGCGGCGGCAAGGGCAGGATCATCCACCAGCCCTGCAAGGCCTGTCACGGCAGCGGGCAGCTCCGCCGCCGCAAGACGCTCAAGGTCACCATCCCCGCGGGCATCGACAACGGGCAGACCATCTCCCTGCGCGGGCAGGGCAACGCCGGCAGGAACGGCGGCCCGGCGGGCGATCTGCTGATCGTCATCGCCGTGCGTCCGCACGAGATCTTCCGCCGCGAGGGCACAAGCGTGCTGTGCGAGGCGCCCATCACCTTCACGCAGGCGGTGCTCGGCGCGGAGCTGGAGATTCCGACCATCGACGGCAAGGTGAAGTATTCCATCCCCGAGGGAACGCAGAGCGGCACGACCTTCCGTCTCAAGGGCAAGGGCATCCCCGGCCTGAACGGCCGCGCGCGCGGCGACCAGTACGTGACCGTTTACATCGAGACCCCGCGCAACCTCAACCGCGAGCAGAAGGAGGCGCTGCGCAAGTTCAGCGACACGCTCGGCGAGAGCAACTATGAGCAGCGCAAGAGCTTCTTCGGGAAATTCAAGCTATGAGAAACGGACATTTCATCACCGATTACCATTGCCATTCCACCGTCTCGCCCGACGGGCACAACACCATGCGCGAGATGGCGGAGGCCGCGGTGCGGCTGGGTGTAGACGACCTGTGTTTCACCGACCACATCGAGCCCCTGCCATGGGACCGCTGGAACGAGCCGCCCAAGGAAAAGCACAGCTACGACTGGGCTCCCATGCTCGCGCAGTTCCGTGAGGCGCAGGAGGCCGTTGGCGACCGCATCAAGCTGCACATGGGCGCGGAGCTGGGCGAATGCTCCTTTGCTCCCGACGTGGCAGACAGCTTTCTGGACGACGCGCCGCCGCTGGCCTTCACCATCGGCTCGGTCCACTGCTACCGCACGGCCTCGGGCGAGGTCAACGACCTTACCTGGATCACGAGCACCGATCCCGCGGTGTGGTACGCCGCCTGCGAGAGCTACTTTGAGGAGATGGAAAAGCTGATCGACTGGGGCCGCTTTCAGGTCCTCGGACACATCACCCTCCCGCTGCGCTGGGCGAAGGAGCTGCGCGGCGTGGAGCTGGATTTCGACCGCTACGAGGAGCAGCTGCGCCATGTGATGCGCCGCGCCATCGAAAAGGGGCTCGGCATCGAGTGCAACACCAACCGCGGCCATCTTCCCCTGCCGGACGGCAAATGGCTCAGACTCTACCACGAGCTGGGCGGCGAGCTGATCACGCTCGGCAGCGACGCCCACACGCCGGAGTACATCTCCTGCGCGATGGAGGAGCGGCAGGAGCTGCTCAAGGACTGCGGCCTGCGCTACTTTGCGACCTACGACCGGAAAAAGCCCATTTTCCACAAAATTTAACGATAGGAGAACGAACGATGAAAATTTCTCTCGGCTGCGATCACGGCGGCTACGCCCTCAAGGAGCACATCAAGGCATATCTGGAGTCCAAGGGCCACGAGGTCGTGGACTGCGGCACCTATTCCACCGACAGCTGCGACTATCCCATCTTCGGCGAGGCCGCGGCCCGCAAGGTCCAGAGCGGCGAGTGCGAGCGCGGCATCGTCATCTGCACCACCGGCATCGGCATTTCCATCGCCGCCAACAAGGTCAGGGGCATCCGCTGCGCGCTGTGCAGCGAGCCGCTGAGCGCGGAGATGACCCGCCGCCACAACAACGCCAATATGCTCGCCATGGGCGCCGGCATGATCGGCAAAAATATGGCCGAGCGCATCGTTGAGGTCTTCCTCTCCACCGAATTTGAGGGCGGCCGCCACGAGCGCCGCGTCGGTCTGCTGGACGCCATCGAGGGCTGAAACCGGAAAATTCGACGAAAATCAACAGGAATTTACGAATTTCTGTTGATTTTCTTTTTCCATGCTTGTAAAATGTCCGTACAGCTTGAAAGGCAGGTGAGACGGATGCCATCGACAAAGGGATACCGCAGCTACCACGGCAAGGGTGGTGCGGGACGGATCGTTCTGATCGTTCTGCTGTGCCTGATCCTGCTCGCGGCGGTCGGCTTTCTGGTCCTGCAGCGCTACGCGGTGTACGGCTCCGACGGCAGCATCCGCTTTGACCTGCCGTGGAAGCAGACCGAGGAGCCGTCCGGCCCCTCCGCGCCCGACGGCGCGAGCCGGACGCCGGATGCTCCCGACGATAGCCCCAACGTCATCATCGACGAGCCCGAGCCGCCGGCCAAGCCGGAGCTTACGGAGCTTCACGGCGCCGAGCTGAGCGAAAGCGTGCTGCGCGGCAGCGCGGACGCGGCTCTTGCCGCAGTCCCCGAGGGCGCAAACGCCGTCGCGCTGCGCGTGAAAAACGCGCAGGGCGAGCTGCTGTATGACTCCGCCCTGCAGGAAGCCATCGACGTCAATGCCGTCAAGGGCGGCAGCGGCGCGAATGCCGTCATTGAGGCGCTGACCGGGAGCGAGGTCTACACCATCGCCCGCATCAACGCCACGCACGACAGCCTCTATTCCTTTGCCCACATGGCCGACGCCGGTGTGCTGCAGCTCAACTACGCCGGCTACATCTGGTACGATCCCGACAGCACCTTTTATTTGGCGCCGGAAAAGCCCGCCGCGCGGCAGTACATCGTCTCCGTCGCGCGCGAATGTGCGGAGCTTGGCTTTGACGAGCTGCTTTTTGACGAGTTCGGCTATCCCACCCGCGGGCGGCTCAACAACATCGACGAATCCGCGCGCACACTCTCCAAGAGCGCCGCGCTTGCGCAGCTCGCGGAGGAGCTTCGCAGCGGGACGGAGGCATACGGCGTCCGCCTTTCCGTGCAGCTCGACGCGGCGACCGTGCTCGCCGGTGGAAACGAGGCGGCGGGGCAGGACCTCGCCGCGCTTGCCGCGGTCTTCGACCGCATCTATGTGGAAACGACGGCGGAGCAGCTCCCCGCGCTCACCGCGGCTCTGGAGCCGTATGACGCCGAGCTGGTGCCCATTCTCAGCGAAGCGCCCGCCTCGGGCAGCTATCTGCTGACAGCCTGAAGATAAAACGGAACGGTAAGCGGTGCTTACCGTTCCGTTTTCTTGTATCGCTCAGACCTCGAAGCTCTCTCCGTCCGCTGTGATGCGCACGACGCGCGCAGCGAGCGCGGGATATGCCGCACGGAAGCGGTCGATGGTCTCGAACCTTTTCCACAGGTGCATGGGGAAGGCATGGAGGACCTCGACGTTCTTCAGCAACCATTCCAGTCCGAGTCCCTCGGCCTCCTCGCCCAGACGCGGGTCGAGCGGTACCATCGCCGCCGTGATCGCGGGCGCGATGCCGTTGTCCGCCGCCTCGTCGCGCACGGCGGAGGCGAGCTTTTCCATGGCGGCCTTGTAGTGGACGGCCATATTATTGCAGTAGGCCTTGCCCTCGCTCTCCCAATGCCACCAGTTCAGGTCGCCGCCGTGGTAGACCATTTTGCCCTCGGCGCGGAGCAGATAGGCGTTGCCGATGTCGGTGGACTTGATGGCGCGGACGCTCAGCTCCTCGCCGGCGGCCTCCGTGAGCAGAATGCTGTCGGGCCGCAGAACGGTCGTGCGGGCAAAGGCCTCGTCGGAGATGCCCAGCCACTTGCGGCGGCGCTCGGTCAGGCGCGTGTCGCGCGAGACAAAAAACTGCGTGAGCGGATATTGCTCCAGCAGGCCGAACACCTTCCCGTCAAAATGGTCCTCATGGCTGTGGCTGGAAAAGACCAGCAACGGCTTTTGGGGATCGAGCGGCGGCAGCGTACCGGTGTAGTCCGGCTCATAAACGTAGTCGAACAGCGTATAAAACTTGTCCCACTCAACGAGAAACGCGCTGTGGGCGATGAATGTGATCTTCATGGGAAAGACTCCTTTGCTCGGGTGCCGCCATTGTAGCAGAAAAACTCCGTATTGGCAAGGGCGCGGCATTGTGCTATACTGAAAAAAATACAGGCAAGAGAGGGCAGAGATGCTGAAAAAAGCATACATTGAGATCACGAACCGCTGCAACCTGCGCTGCTCGTTCTGTCCCGGCACAAAGCGAGTGCCGCGCACGATGACGCCCGCCGAGTTCGACCTCGTGCTCGAGCGCCTCACGGGGCAGGTAGAATATGTGTATCTGCATGTGATGGGCGAGCCGCTGAGCCACCCGCAGCTTGCGGAGCTGCTCGCCCTCGCTGCGGCGCGGGAGAGGAAGGTCTGCATCACGACGAACGGCACCCTCCTCGCGCGGCAGACGGAAACGCTGCTCGCCGCACGGACGCTCCATAAGGTGAGCATATCGCTCCACAGCTTTGAGGGGAACGACGGCGCACAGGAGCGCGAGCGGCAGTATCTGGAGGAGGTCTGGAGCTTTGCTGCCCGCGCCGCCGCGCAGGGCGTCATCGTCGCGCTGCGGCTGTGGAATGAGGGCGGCGCGGAGACGCGCAACGGCGCGATCGAAGCCTTTCTTCACGAAAAGTGTCCGGGCGAGTGGCCCGAGCCGCGCGGCGGCAGCTTCCGCCTGCGGGACAATTTGTACCTTGAGCGCGCGAAAAAATTCGATTGGCCCGACCTTAGCGCGCAGGAGCGCGGCACACAGTTCTGCTACGGTCTGCGCGACCAGCTCGGCGTGCTCGCCGACGGCACGGCAGTGCCGTGCTGTCTCGATCACGAGGGCGACATCGCGCTGGGGAATTTGTTTACGCAGCCGCTTTCGGAAATTCTGCAAAGCGAACGCGCGTGCGCGCTGCGCGAGGGCTTTTCGCGCCGCTGTCCGAGCGAGGAGCTCTGCCGCCGCTGCGGCTTCCTTGGCCTGTTCCGCCGCAATCTGTTCCGGGGTCTTGCCGGAAACTTGCAGGCTGGTGAAATTCGCGTCCAGTGTGCCCGCGTCCAGGTCCAGCTTGAAAACCTTCCCCGTTTTGTCTTGCAGCACGCCCGCGCGCAGCAGATTGGCCGACAGTGTGCCGGTTGTGATGTAGTCGGCAACGATTTGCCCGTCCTGGGTCATTGCCAGACCGTAGGTGCCATTATAGCCCGTTGACGAATAACCCAGGCCCGACTTGTTGAAGCGCCACACTTTCGTTGCTTCCTCAACGGTCGGCTTGTCCATAATAAGCAGTTCATAAGGCTGGCCGTCGGCATTTCGCCGCAAAACAACATAGCCGCCCTTGTTGCCGGTTATCCAGGCCGAAGCGTTGGCCGCAGCGGCTTCAAGGTCGCTGGTGTCTGCCTTCGCGTTTATGGCCTTGTCCTGGGCTACGATGGTGTCCGCCAGATTAGTGCTTGCTTCGCCCAGCGTAATGCTTTCATAACGCCCGGCCAGCACGTCGTAAACGGTCTGCACAACCTTGGCCCGCGCATTTACGCCCAGCTTTTCAAAGCGCACTGTTGCAATATCGCACAGGTTTAAGCGTTCCGCCGGGGCAATGGCCTTGTATTCCTCGGTCTGCCACAGGGGGACAAAAGACACTTTCAGCGATACAGACGGCACGCCTATGCCTTCCTTTTCGACGTAGGCCGAAGCATAGGCGCGCAGCTGTTCGACGCTCGGTGTTTCCTGCCACTCTTGCGAACAGTCCAGCGGGACCGTTCGCGGGTAGGGGAAGTTATGCGCCGACGCGCTGGAAACGACTTTTTCCGGCAGTTCCAGCACGTTGCCGTCGGTGTCCTTGTAATAGGGGTAAACCCCCGTTATCGTGTTTTCGATGCTTTCTTCCTGGTCGATGTCAACCAGGTTTTTGCCGTAGGCGATAACCACCCCGCTGTCGGTTCCGCGTGCCTTGTGCAGCTTCACCGTGTAGCGGTTAAATTCGTATTCGCCGCCGTACACGTCCAGCACAGACCCGGCCACGCCACCCAGCAGGGAACGTGCCGACGCCGGTTCCTTTACGGTGAAGGTTGCAACGGTTTCCTTGTCGGTCCAGAAGTCGAAGGGGCACGGCTCCACGGCGTTGGTTTTAAGCCCTTGCAGGGCCGCCGCGCAGCTGCCTGCCGTAAACGGCGAAACGGGGATGTGCGACAGCTGGTAACTTATGTGCTTGGCGCGCACGGTCACAACGCCCGAAAGCGGGGTGCTTTTGCCGTACACGCGGAAGGGTTGCGGTTCGCTGCTGTCGTTCGGCGGGGCAAAAATAATGCTGCCGTGTTTCAGTTCGTCGAACAGCACGCCCGTGACCGGGTATTCCATCGACAGTTCAAACGCGCCGTTTCGGTTTTCCTCAACGGTGCAGGTCAGCGCGTCGGACAGCGGCCCCAGGCCGTTGCTTTCAAAGTTGGTTTCGTTTTCAGGGTACAGTCTCGGCTTCACAGGGTCCACCACCTCGGTTCTATTTCTACGCGGTCAATTCCGCCTTCCCACGAAACGCCCGCGCTGCCTTCCAGCGTGGGAAATTCGGCCACGGAAACAGCGCTGTTTTTGTTTGCGGTTTCCCGCCGGGCCGTTTCGTTTTCACAGTCAAGCGTTATATAGTCCGCCAGTTCCAAAATACGGCATTGTGTTCCGCCCACGGTCAGAACGCCGGGGCCGGTGCCGTAAACGGTAATAATGGGCTTCGCTGGCTGGTTGGTCGGGTTCAGCAGGGTTGTGCTTTCGCGCAGGTCCAGCGTTTCAAGGCCGGACGCAAGCCAAAACTGCGGTTTGCAGTCAAATGCAATTTCCAGTTTTCCGGCCTGTTCGACAATGCTTTCCACCGAATAGCTGCCCTGCACCCGTGCTTCGCGGAAGCGGTCTGGGTCGTAGGTGTTACGCAGCTGTTTGTACGCGGGGCCGGATTTCAAAAACTGGACGGCCCGCGCAACCGTAGTGCGGTAGGGGACGCCGTCTTCCGGCAGAATCGCGCAGCTGTATTTTACAGTTACGTTTTTATACCTGCCGTTGTCGATAATCACGTCCCCCGAACGTCCGGGCACTTCCTTGCGCTCGATGTCCCTTTCCGCGACAACGTGGTCAGGCGGGGCCAGCATTATAAGGCCGTAGGCTTCGGCGCTTTCCGCGTCCAGATAGAACGTGTTAATCACTCAAAAGCCCCCCGTTTCTTTTCCACTTCGCGGCGCACCTCAATGCCCACGCGGCGGGCGATTTCCTTAATGTCTTCGGATCCGCCGTTCTCGAAGCGTTCAATGTTCAGCTGGATAACCAGGCCGCTGGCCGTGTTGTTCATGTACCGCGACAGAATCCCGTCCAGATGGCCGTAAAAATCGGACAACGGCAGAACGGCTTCCTGGCCTGCTTCGCCGCCGCCCAAAAGGTTGCCGCCCATCTGCCCGAAAATCTGCGCGCCGGACAAAATGCCGCCTTCTTTGTACCAGTTAATACCGAAGCTGGGCACGCTGGGCGGGTTTAGGGAAAAGCGCCCGGAAATATACGGGTGCGGAAGTTGCAGGTGCGGCAAGGACCAGCTAAAATTGAAAAAGCCTTTAATGTTTTCAATGGCATTGTGTACGCTGTTTTTTGCGCCCTCAATGCGGCTCGAAATTCCGTTTTTGATTCCGTCGAAGGTGGAAAGAACGTTATTTTTTGCGTCCACAACCGTGCTTTTGACGGAAGAAAAAAGGTTAATCCAAAAATTGCGGAAGCCTTCGCACTTGTTCCACAGCAGCACAAACGCGGCCACAATGGCCGCAATGGCTGCAATAACAATAGATATAGGATTTGCCAGCATAAGCGCCCACAGGCCCGACAGCGCGGGCATTACGGTGCCTGTAATAAGTGGCACAACCGTGCCGCCCACAAAGCCCACAAGGCTGCCCACGCCCGTGGTAATGGTTCCCACGGCTGTAATTACCTTGCCGATAATCACAAGGGCCGGACCGATTGCAGCCACAATCAGACCAATGGTAACAATGGCTTGCTTTTGGCCGTCGTCCATTCCGTCCAGCTTTTCCTTCGCGTTTCGGATATATTCGGCCAGCTTTTGAAGGGCGGGGGCCAGCATTGCGCTGATTGTTTGCCCGAATTCAAGCCCCGCGTTTTTGATTTGGTTTATTGCAACCTCGGTTTTGTGGCCGCTGGTTTCCAGGTTTCCCAGTGCGTCGCTTGTGGCCGTTGTGCTCCCTTGAATTTCTTCAACTGCGCCGTTGAATTTTTCGGCATTGTCCCACAAAATGTTCGCGGCTTTTCCGGCTTCGGCACTGGAAAACATATTGTTTATGCTTGTGCCGCTTGCGGCGGCCTGTTCATCAAGAACGCTTAGAACGTCGGACAAAGACCAGCCCTGTTCCATCGCTTCGGCCATTGTCAGGCCGCCTTCTTTGATGTGTTCCGTTCCTGCCGCAAACGCATTCGCCGCAGTAGAGCCTTGCTTCCCCAATTCGTTAAGCATACTGTTCAAGTATGTTGTGGTTTCAGCGGTAGCAACGCCGTTAGAAGTCATTACCGCATAGGCTCCGCACAATTCGTCCAGGTTTACGCCTGTGCTTTTCGCTGTCGGGATAACCTTGCCCATGCTGCTGGAAAGTTCGGCAACCGTGGTTTTGCCCAGGTTTTGCGTCATGATAAGGTCGTTAGAAACCTTGTCGACTTCCGATGCTTCCAGCCCGTAGGCGTTCATAATCGTGGACAGAACGTCCAGCGCGTCGCCTGTCTCTGCAAAGCCGGCCCTTGCAAGGTCTGTTGCCTTCGATACAAAGTTTACAGCGTCGCCGGTCTTTTGCCCGGCGCTGATTGCGTTGTATACGTTCTCCGCAATTTCTCCGGCTTCCACGCCTGTGCTGTCGGACAACTGCTTGATTTGCTTTTCAAGGTCGGAAATAGGCACTTCCGTGGTGTCTGCAATGGTCGAAACTTTGGCCATCCCGTCTTCAAAGTCCCAGGCCATTTTTGTAAGCGCTGTGCCCGTCGCTGCGGCCACGCCGGAAACGGGCATGAGCTTTTTCCCGACTCCCTCTACCTTGCCGCCGTATTCCTCGATTTTCGCGCCGGCTTCCTTTATGGCCTGGGCGGCAGCGGTGCCGAAGTCTTTCTGCGCTTTTTCCAGGTCTTCAAGGTGCTGCTTGGCTTTTTGCAGTTTGTTTTGATATTCCAGCCACGCGCCCCGGTCAATGTCGCCGTTGGCGTACTGGTCCGAAACCTGTTTCTGTACGCCTTCCAGGGTTTCCAATTCCTTGCGCGCGGCGGCTACGCTTTCGGAAAGAATTTTCTGCTTTTCGTTCAGCAGTTCGGTGTTTCCGGGATCCAGTTTCAGCGCCTTGTTGATTTCCTTCAAGTTGCTGGACAGGGCCGTGGAAGTCTTGGTAACGTCCTTTAGGGCGTTTGCAAGGCCGGTTGTTTTGCCGTTGATTTCAACGGTAATGCCCTTTAGTGTTTTGGCCGCCATCGTCAATTCCCCCTTTCTCCGTATTTTGCTTTCAGTTTTTCGGTCTCCGGCTCCGTCTGTGTGATTCTCCACGCATTGCGCAGCCATTTCCTGCCCGTTTCCGTCTGCGCCCGGTTGTATATCACACCGTCGCGCAGAAGCGCCCAGAATGTAATAATGTCCAGGTCATAGACGGCAGGCAGAGGAATGCCCGCGTATTCGGAAACCAGCTTTTCGCTTGCGCTGCACAGCGCAAACGGCACCCCCTCTCCGTCCGTTTCTGGGTAAGAGGGGGGCGTTAGTTTGGGTCGTTCTTCTTTTCGTTAGAAAGCCAGCTGACAAAATCCAGAACGAAACCGGCCAGCTGGTCCATGTCCATCCACTCCATAACCGTGTCCGCAGTAATTTTGCGGTGTTCCTTGTTTTTGGCGATAACGCGGGCCACGACTTCCGCCGCTTCCTTCGGCGTAGAATCGGGGCGGGACAGGTCGTTCATGCGGTTAAGGGTTTTCAGTTTCGGCGGCTCAATGTGAAGCACCTGTTTGTTGTCAGGTGCCTGGAATTCATAGTAGCGTTTTTTGACGCCCGAAAGTACAAACACGCTTTTGCCCCCTCTCCGTTAGGTTGCGTTCTCGGTCAGTTCGTCGTCCATGATAACCAGGGTGCCGTCGCTGTCCAGGCTCTGCGCGGTCACCTCTGCGTCCACCTGCGTGGGGTTGTCATTCTGGAAGGCAATGCTGATGGTGCCGCTGTTCTTGCCCGTAACTGTAATGCGCAGCTTGCGCCCGTCGTCGCGGGTGTGGACGAAGCGGTACAGGTAGCGCTTGCCGGTTTTGTTTGCAAGGCCGCCCAGCTTGTAAGTGCGGTGCTTGTGCTGGCCGCTTTTCCCGGTCTCGGTCACGCGGGCGGTTTCGATAAGCGCCTGCAGGTAGGCGGGGGACCAGGTGATAAGGCCGGTTTTGAGTTTAACGTCTTCCTCGGTGACGATGGTTTTAGAAACGCGACCCTTGTCGTCCTTCACGGTCTGGCTGGTCGCTGTGTATTCCAGCGTTGCGCCGCCCTTGATGTTGCCCGCGCGGTTGTCGTCGATCTCGATGGTTGCGTCTTCGGGCACAGCGTCGTTAAACTCGACGATATACAGGTCGCCGCTGCCCAGGATAATATTTTCGCTGTTGTCGATCTCTTTCATGTGTGTACCTCTCTCGTTGTGAATGAAAAAAGTGTTTGATAGGGGGTGCCGTCGGGGAAGTGGTCTACGTTCACGGGGCCGCAGCCTTGCAGGGCGGCCAGGATTTTGCATTCAAGTGCAAAGTCTTTGTTTTTTGTAAAAAGGGCAACGGCCCAGGTCAGCGTTTTAATTCTCACGCGGCCCAGGTCGTCGCCGTTTTCCACTTCGTCCACGCGGACAACGTGATAAGGAAGCGGCACAGGTGCGCCGTTCGCTGGCACAACCTTTTCCGCTTCCTGCCGGATCCCGGTTTCAGCAAGCCGGGCAAGTATGGTGCTTCTTTTCATTTGGTCGCTTCCTCGCACTCGGTAACGAATTCTTGCTGCCACTTTTCCGCCGGGCGGTCAATGTGCGGGTAGGCCGGGGCGGGGGCAGGGCCTTTGTGGCCGTTCTGCAAAAGGTGTGTAAGCTGGTAATGGGCTTTGTTGTACACGGTGTACGCCTTCGCGCCGCGTGCATTCGCGCCCGTCTGCTTGGAAGTCCAGTCTTTTGCGTATGCGCCCGTCCGCTTCGGGGCGGTGTCGCGCAGTTCCTTGGCAAGTCCCTTTGCGCACTTTTCGGCAGCTTCGTCCACGGCTTCGGCCACGCCGTTGGCGTATGTCCTTAGCGTCGCGGTAAGCGCCGCCGAAAAATCAAAATCGGCCACCGCCGCCCACCTCCGTGTCATCGAAGCCGAGCAGAAGTTCCGGCTGCTCCAGGGTCAGGTCCGTACATTCGGGCAGCGTGTCCTTGATAATCTGCGTTTGCGCAATGCCGTACTGTTTTCCGCTGATAACTACAAAAGCGCCACGCTCCACCTGGTCGGCGCGCGGTATACGGATAAGGCGTTCAACCTTGTGGCCTGCCTGTTCCGCTTCGTAGTTCCGCCGGGTGCCGATAATGCGGTCTTGGAAGCGTATATTTTTGATTACCTGTACAGGCCGCTGTTTGTCGTCCAGCCGCCACACACTGCAAAGCCCATCAAGAAAAGTTTCAAATTTGATTTTATTCTTTGCCACAGCCGAAGCCCTCCTGAAACCGAAGCATATTTAATTCGCCGCTGTATTCTTCGATGAAGTCGGCGCGTTTGCTATTCACAAAGTACCAGGCCGCCGTTATAAGCAACTGGCGAAGTTCCCCGCTTTCAAACGAAAGCCCTGGGCTTCCGGCAGTATCTCGCAGGTAGTCCAGGGCTTCTTCTATGGCGTTTTTTGTGTTGCGTTCGGTTTTTTCGTCAGGCTCCCACGTTATGTTCTGGCGGTTCAGGACAGCCTGGTACAGCTGGTCGCTTACCTGCGCTGCGGTCTCCGCTGTTTCGTTCATGGTAGGCCCTCCGCGTTATCAGCTTTCTGCTTTGGTGACGACAGGGGCGACAACCTGCACCAGCGTGGCGGGGTTGGTGTCAAGGGCGGAAATGTCCAGCAGGACGAAGGCGTAAGCGTCCAAGGGGCGGGCGTTGCCCTGCAACTTGGCTTTGTAGGCGCGCTCGTCCTCGAAAAAGCGCACGCTGTCGTCCTGCACGATGGTGCCGTCCTTGCCGGTTGCGCCCAGGCCCGCGAAGTAGCGGGACGCAATGCCCAGCACGGCCTTGCCGCTTTCCAGGGCGGCGGTCTGCATAGTTTCTGCGGGAATGGGCAGAATGTCGTGCGCCCAGGTACCGTCGGGGCGGCGGAAGGAAGTAGCGGGCATAATCTTCTGCCAGTAGTCAAACGGGTTGCACAGGAAGATCAGGTCGCCGGGGTCGATGGCGCGGGCCTTGGTAGCGTCCACAGGGTCGCGGGCCAGCTTCGCCACGATGTTGCCCAGGGGCGCGGGGTCCAGCTTGTCCAGCTTGACGGCGGTCATACGCGGGTAAGCGCCGCCCACGACGCTGGCGGTGTCGGAAATATCGCGGGTCATGCCGATGGGCTTTCCGTTGCCGTCGCCGTCCACAATGGCGCTTTCCAGGGCCATTGCAATGCTTTCCGACAGGCTCTCGCGGACGTACTGGTCAAGGTACTGCGGCCCCAGATCAACAAGGTCCTGGCTGATACACATAAACACGGACAGCTTCAGCAGGGTCATGTTGAAGTCTTTCAGCGCGCCGGTCAGTTCCTTGCTGATTTTGTCGGTGATGTTGCCCCATGTCGCAGCGGAAGCGGGGGCGGCATTGACGACGAAGCGGGTCAGGTAGCTGGTGTTCACGAAGCTGATACGGTCCAACAGGGGGTGTTCCTTCTTGATGGTGCCGATAACGCCGTCGATCACAGTTTCGGGCATGGCAACCTTGAAGTTGGTAATGGCCATCTTGGGATCGCCCGATTTTACACACTTGCCCAGTTCGGTGTAATAGTTCATTTCCGCGCTGGTAAGCACATGAACGCCACGGGCGGCCATGATGGCAGTGTCCTGGTTGCGTTCGTCGGCTTCCTGCTGGGCCTGCTGCAGAACGGCTTCCTCGATGTCGCCGCAGAAGGTCGCCAGGGCCTCGGTCATTTTGGTTTCGTCGCCGGTCTGGAAGGCGGCGGCCAGCGTCGCAGCGTTCGCCTTCTTGGCGTTTGCGATAAGATCTTTGCTTCTCATTGTTGTTTTACTCCTTTGTCATGGATTCCAGCAGCATAAAAATTGCGCTGGTCTTTTTCCCTTCTGCGGCTTCCGCCGGGGAAGCGTGGGAAGGTTCCGCCGGGGGCGGCGGGGCGGTTTCGGGGGCTTTGGCGGCAGGCATGAAACTGGGCATTGCCTTTTCAAGCTGCATTTGCGGGGCGGCTTCCATCGCGGCGCGGTATTGCCGAATTGCTTCGTCAAGGTCTGCGTCCGTGTCGGCGTATTCGTCGGCCAGGCCGTACTCTATGCAGTCTTCGGCAGTCAGCCAGGTTTCCGCGTTCAGCAGTTCCGACAGTTTGCCGGCGGGCAGCTTGTCGCCCGCCTTGTTCATGTAGGATTGAATTGCCGCCAGGTTGATAACTTCCAGGTCGTCGGCAGCCTTGCGCAGCTGTGTTGCGTTGCCGTAGGCCGGACCGGCGGCGTTGTGTACCATCATGCAAGTATTGCGCGGCATGATAATTTTGTCCGCCGCCATAGCAATGACAGAAGCCGCAGAAGCGGCGTATCCGTCAATGTATGCCACTACAGTGGCGGGGCAGCGGCGCAGGGTGCTGTAAATTCCCAGCGCTTCCTTTACGCTTCCGCCCACACTGTTGATATACAGGTTCACGGTGTCGCCAGCCGCCGCGCCGTCCAGGTTATCAACGAAGTAGCGCTGGCTTGTCTTGCTTTCCACGGTGGTTTCCTCGCCGGTGTACCAGTTCCGCGTTTTTTGGTCGGGGGCGATAGTGTCCACCAGCCAAAAATTGAACGTCTTCCCAGTCGTTCCGGCCTGCATAACTGCTTCCATTCCGATTCTCATTTTTTACTTCTCACCTCCTTTCGGTGCCGCAGCCTGCGGCTGTACTTTTTCCATGTTTTTGGTGCGGTTGTATTCGCTTGCCCACCTTTCGGGGATCGGGTCGTCTTCAAACTTTTCGCGCAGTTCGTTGACGCTATAAAGCGCGTCCTGCACCAGCTTGTCGGCCTGCGCCGCCGCGTCGAAAACGTCCACAAGGCGAATGTGCGTAGTGTCAACCATCATCTTCCAGCCGTTCAGCACGTCCTTGCCGTAGGCTTTTCGGTTGATTTCAGTTTCAATCAGCCGCAGCGGCGGCTTTACGCCGAAGGACAGCGTGCTGCGGATAGCTTCGTCAATGTTTGTGACTTCGCCGCGCAGCAGGCTGGGTGCGACGTGATAGACGTTGCAGGCGCGGTCTTGGGCCTGTTTGATAAGGCTGTCCAAGTCGCTTATTTCGTTTGCGCCCTTCTGCGTTGCTGCTCCGTCCTGCGGGACGTAGTGGAAGCCATCAAGCAGGGGAAGCACGGCGTTCTTGTTCTCGAAAAACGTTTTGAATCGCTCGTTCATCAGCTTTTCCAGATCGGTTTCAAACGTCTTTTTGCCACGGGCCTGGCCGGAAATTTCCAGTATACCGCTGCGCCCGCCCGACTTCTTGTACTTGTCCAGCGCTTCCTTCATTGCTTCGCTGTACAGGCCGCGCAGGTTCGCCAGCAGTGCGGCAGCGTCCTGGTTCGCCAGCCGGAAATAAAACACGTCCGGCTCCGTAAGCGTGTAGGAAAGCGTTAAATTGTTGCAGGTAACGCCGGTATACACGCACGGGCGGAAGGCGTACTCGGTTCGTGTGAAGCTGTCGGCCAGGTACAGCGCGCCGCCGCGCTCGAAAACCAGCGCTTCGTTGAATCGCAGCAGACGGGCCACAAGCAGGCGCTTGAATTCCGCAGCGTTTTGGTTTGGGTTCGGCTCCACGTTGAAGCTGTACCAGTCTTCGCCCTTCTTTCGCTCTCCGGCCTGGTAGGTGCGCCACTCGCACAGGGAAGCCGCCGAAGCAATCAGGTCAATGGTCGAAAAAATAGCCAGTTCTTCGACATTCAACCGCTGCTCTGCGGTTGCACCTTGCAGGACGATGTTTCCCGAAGCGTCGCGCGGGGCCAGGTCCAGCAAACTGCTTACAAAGTTTGCAAATTTCAATATTTCACCCCCTTTCCGTTGGCTTAGTAGGTGTAAACGTCCGGCAGGTCGGCGGAAGAATAGTCCGCCGCCTGCATTTCGTCCTGCTTGATAACGGCAGCCACGAAGGCCGCAACCATTGCCATAAAGCCGTCCGTTTTCCGGCTCTTAGGCTCATACTTTCCAAACGATATATTGCCGCGCTTGTCGATAAGGCGGCAGGCGTTGTTCGTGTACCAGCGCATTAGCATACTGTCACCCCAAACAATGCGTTGGCTTGTAAACGCGCTTGTAATGACTGGCGCAACCTGGGATTGTTCCGGCGTGTATGTTAGCTTTACGTTGCCGGTGCGCTTGTCGGTGCTGAACCCCGCCGAAGCGAAGGCTTTTGACAGTAGGGTATAGCGGTAATGGTCAATGCCGCCCAGCAACAAATTGTATTTTTCGCTTTGTTCTACTATCCAGTTGACCGGCGTTTCCGGGTCGATCTCTGGCGCGTCTACCATCGTTAATTCTCCCCGCGCTTCGGCTTCGGCAAGCGGAAACTGGATCCGCGAAAGTGTCTTGCTTTGTGCGCAAACCCATGTGTGCGTTATCCAGTAATAAGTTCCCTGGATTTCCCACAGCACGCCAGCGGCAACAAAGTCCTGTGTGCTGGCGTAGTCAACGCCCCAAACCGCCGGGCGCGTTTCCAGGCCGATTCCTTCCGGGATAGGCCGGGAAGCTGCAAGAATATTTTCCCAGCTGGTGACTTCGGCTTCCTTGTCGCCCTGCGGGCGGTTCATGCGTTTGGTTGCGAAAGCGCCGTGCCCCGCCGGGTCTTCCTTGTATTCCTCAAATTCAAGTTTGATTTCTTCCAGCAGCTCGGTGCGTGCTGGGTCGTACAAAGACGGGTTTGCCTTGCCCCACATTTCCGGCTGCATAATTTCCGCGTCGCTGTCCAGGCGGCATATAAAATACAGCCAGCCGCTGTCCGGGGTGTTGCCTTCAAGGACTTTTTCAGCCCTGGCCGTGTACTTGTCCAGCGGGCCGTCGCGCACGTCGCCTTGTGTGGTTATGAACGTGCGGCGGGGAAGGCGGCGCTTGCCCAGGCCGCCCACCGCAACGTCGATTAGTTTAGAATTTTCGTAGGCGTGCAGTTCGTCAAAATCCACCTTGCCGGGCCGCCCGCCATCTTTGGTCTTTGGGGCGCTGGTGTGGTATTTTATCCGGCTCATGGTCGCCTTGTTGACAATTTCTTCTTTTGTCCAGGTAAAGAATTTTTGAAAATAAGGCTTGTTCCCGTCCAGCAATTCGTATATGTCGTCGAAGGTCGCGCGGGCCTGGTCTTCCGCCGTGGCGAAAATGTCAATGTTGTAATGCTTTACCCCGTTTATGGGGGTGACAAGTGCAAAATCTTCATAGGCCAGGTAGCCGTTTTTTCCAGCGCCGCGTCCAACCTCAATAAACAGAATAGGCCAGCGCAGTGCGCCGCTTTCTGTGTAGGTGCAGTTATGCAGCGCAAAAACAAATTCTTCCCATGGTAAAAGTTTGTATTCAAAATATTTTTGCAGGCCCATATAACGTTCCAGCTGTTCGTCGTCAACGTGTATTTTCTCATTCTCAAACGCAGCCTTTACACGCTTGATAAGCAGCAGCTGTTCGCGGCACATCGGTATTTCGCCGCTTTCCACAATGTCAATATAGGCTTGTATTCTTGGATTCATCCCAGGTCGCCGCTTCCGTCGGTTTCTGGCGGCCTGCAAGTTGCCGTTGTCAGCCCCATTTCGCGCAAGATGTGAAGCATACGCTGGTTATACAGGGCGGCGGCCTTTATTGCGGGGTTTTCCTTGTCGTATTCTTTCCCGGCTGCGCTTACTGCGGTGACGGTCAAGCCCTGTTTTTTTACAGCGGCCTGCATTTTCCTCTCCATGCCGAAGAAAAAAATATAATCGTCCAAAAGTTCTTGATAGTGCAGAAGATCGGCTCCGCAGTCCTTCAGCTGTTTTTCCAGGCTTGCCCGGATTTCCTTTTCCTTCTTCGTCAATTTCTGCACCCTCTTTCCAAAAATGCGTGATTTTTTCGGCTTTTTGCAGCACCCCCTAAAAATTGCGGATATAAGGTACCCGCGCACGGGCGTATTTGTTGGCGGCCTTTTGCTGGCCCATTTTTTCCTCGCGCGCGCAACCTCGCGGCTTTGTCGGGGCTGTTCCTTGGTCTCCGCCCGCCGGGGGATTTTGATTTCACGGGGCGGGGGGTATGCTGTAAAATTACCAGCGTTCCGGCGTGGCAGGTGCGGCCCGCTTGTGGTGTCGGTCCCAGTGGCAGGAAGCGCACAGGCAAACAAGGTTGATGTTCCCGGCTTCGTCGTATTCGGACAGGGCCAGGTCTGGCCGTTCGCGCAGCGGTTTGACATGGTGTACGGTAACGCCGCGTTTATTCACTGCCGGCGCTTTGTGTGCGCAATCCCAGCAACGGCGGCGCTGGTGTTTTAACACTTCCCGCCGCAGGCGTTTCCATTCGCGGCTTGTGTAGAAGCTGTGCAGGTTGCCGTTTGCAATCAACTGCAAAACCCATACAGCGGGCCACGAATCCGGGTTATACTTCGCCATAGCGTTTCGCCTTGTCCCGCCGGGGTTCTCGTTCCTCGTATATGCAGCGCGGCAGTGCGCAAAGGGGTGTTGCCGTTTTCCTGTCGCGCCACACACAGGCGGCGCAGCGCTTTTCTTCCTCTTTCTCTTTTTTGGTGTTCTTCATGCGGCCCGCCTTCTTTCTTTTCTGGGTATAGAAAAAGCCAGGCTTTCCCGCCTGGCTTTTGCAGTTTGAATATATCACAAACCGAATGTAAACAAAAAGCAAGTAATGTAAAGTTTTGTAAACTTTTGACAAGCAAAAAGCCGCGTTTTCCGCACCGTTATGCGGGTTTTAACTTGTCAAAAATATTTTTTTCAAAGCCTCGCCGTGGGTCATTGTGGCCCATTGCCGCGACTTCCCGCAGGCTTCCGCAATCTGTTCCCAGTTCATGCCGTTTATATAGCGGCGGCGCAGGACTATGCGCTGGTCCGCTGTCGGTGCGGTTTTGATAACGGCCAGCACTTGGCGGCGCGCCTTGCTCATTGCGTTGGCAGCTGCTGTCAGTTCCCGGCGCGCGTCTTCCAGGGATTCAGCAGCAAGTTCAACCTTGCTTGTGCCTGTACCGCCGCCGTGCGGCATACCCGACAGAGAAGGGGAAGCGCCGGTGGCCGCCACCATAAGCCGTTCGGTTTCATCCTTCCAGTAGCGCCATTCCTTGGACGCTTCAAGGTAGCTGTTCAGAATCTCTTTTTTCTTTGCGCTCTCCACCTGTTTGCCCCCCTGCGGCGATTCCCCGCCCCCATTTGGTTTTCGGTTTGTAGCCTGTCTTGTTCCATAGCTTTGCCAGCGCGGCGGTTGCTCCGTCGAAGGCGGCAGCGGCCAGCCTGCCCA
>ERZ780195.681-NODE-681-length-32566-cov-15.672726_pt1 | contig 32566 bp, 33 predicted proteins | sample MGYA00511017_ERZ780195 | MGnify/ENA primary metagenome ERZ780195 (study PRJEB29588, sample SAMEA2159974) | human gut metagenome | biome: human gut; feature: human-associated habitat; material: faeces | place: Denmark | collected 2008/2010 ...
CGGGGAACATGCCGAAAAATCTGCTGGCGACGGGCATGTTTGTGGAATTGCGCGGTGCGAAGTACACCGACCAGAGCGCGTATCTGGGCCGGGGCGACGTCCTCGTAACCCGAACCAACGGCCACACGGTGGTGGTGCTGGACGACGGGCCGCGGTATGAAGGCGCGGCGGAGACCGACGAGGCGGCGCTGGGTGAGCGGCTGCTGAAGCACGGCAGCGCCGGCGGGGATGTGAAGCAGCTCCAGCAGTACCTCATCCGACTGGGCTATGATCTGGGCAAGTGGGGCGCGGACGGCGAGTTCGGCGACACCACGGAGCTGGCGGTGAAGGCGTTTCAGAAGGATAAGGGGCTGGACGCGGACGGGCAGTATGGGAAGAAGACGCACGCGGCGCTGATCGCGGCGGTGAAGGCGAATTCGTCGGAGGAGAAGACGCTGGGCAATCGTCTGCTGAAGCGCGGCAGCGTCGGCGCGGATGTGAAGCAGCTCCAGCAGTATCTCATCCAGCTGGGCTACGATCTGGGCAAATGGGGCGCGGACGGCGAGTTCGGCGGCGCGACGGAGCTGGCGGTGAAGGCATTCCAGAAGGACAGCGCGCTGGCAGCCGACGGCCAGTACGGGGAAAAGACCCACGAGGCGCTGCTTCAGACGCTGGAGCGCGAGAAGGACGAGGTCGGCGCGGCGGTGGTTGTCGACGGCGGCAGCTGCTATGTGCGCTCTCTGCCCGGCACGGACGGCAAAATCCTCGGCGTGGTGCACCGCGGCGACGCGCTGCCCTACGCCGGAGAAACGGCGGAGAACGGCTGGCTGAAGGTGGTCTATCAGGGCGGAGTCGCGTGGATCTCCGGAAAGTACGGACAACTCAAATAACGCAAACGCGGGAACGATGTGAGATCGCTCCCGCGTTTTTTTATTCAAAATTTCAGACTGCGAAATTCTCAATTAGCGCGTGCAGCCGGCACAAATAATTCGTGCCGCCACAGAAGCGCGTCACCGCGTGATGGAAAAAACAGAATAAAAGCCGGGCGTCTGTACCCGGCAGTGAGCAGCGATCAGAGAAATCCGATGGTTGCTTTTATGCGCTCCAATTGCAGGGGCGGCAGTCGGCAAATAAAAAATCAGGAGGCACGCGGTTTTCTCAGACCAGCGCCAGCTCGGACAGGAACACCGTGGCGCAGGCGACGCAGGCGACGGGCAGCAGGCCCTTGCCGCGCCATGCCATGACGAGGGCCGCGGCGAAGCCGATCCATGCCGAGACGGGGTGGGACGTGGCGGTGAGGATGGACGGGAAGGTCATGACCGCCAGCGTGACGTAGGGGACGTAATAGAGGAAGGAGCGCAGAAAGCGGCTGCGAATCTCCCTGCGGATCAGCGTCAGCGGCAGCACGCGGATGAGATAGGACACCGCGGCCATGGTGAGAATATAAATGTAGGGATTGCTGCTCATGCGTTCGCCTCCTCGATGGGCTTGAGAATCGCCGCGGCGGCGGAGAGCGCCACCGTCAGGAGGATGACGCGCATGCCCGACGACAGGAACCGGAAGCAGGACAGACCGGTCAGCAGCGCGCTCAGCGCCATGGACGCGGCGATGAGGCCGGCGACGAAGCGGCTGCGGCGCGCTGGGGGCACGATGATGGCGATGAACATGCCGTAGAGCGCCACGCTCAGGGCGCTGACCAGCCGCGCGGGCAGAATGCTGCCCATGCGCACGCCCAGATAGGTGCCGACGGCCCAGCCCGGCAGCGCCACCAGCATGGCGCCGTAGGCGTAGAAGGGGTTCAGCCTGCCGTCCACGGACACGCAGATGCCGAAGATTTCGTCGGTCACGTCATAGCCAATGAGCATTCGATGGCCCACGGATACGCTGGGATCCAGCTTCTGACTCAGCGCGCAGCTCATCAGGAGATACCGCGCGTTGGCGATCAGCGTCATCAGCGCCACCTCGCCGTAGCCCGCGCCCGCGCCGATGAGGGTGAACGCGGCGAACTCGCCCGCCGAGGCGTTGTTGGTGAAGCTCGCCAGCATTGCCTGAAACGCGGTCAGCCCCGCATTGCGGGCCGCGATGCCCAGCGAAAAGGACACGGCGAAATAGCCCAGCGCGATGGGGATGCCGTCGCGCACGCCCTTGACCAGCCAGTTTTTGTTCATAGGGTTTCCTCCCGGGGGATTTTTTGAAAAGAGATTTCGGACAAAGGGAACAGGCGGAAGCCGAAGGCTCCCGCCTGCCCGATGGAGTGTCGAAGTAAGCTCCGCAATCCCGGGATGAACCGGTCTGAGTATTGCGGGCTTGCTCCGGAAATTACTTCTTCTGCATCGCCAGACCGAATTCGGCGAAGGCGCGCACGCGGTCGTTCAGATTCGGCCAGCGGCGAATGCTCTTCTCGGAGAACAGGCCGTCGTCCGGATCCTCGGTGGCGCGCCATTCGTGGGCGATGAGCGCCCAGGTGGCCTCGTAGAGGTTGGCGAAGGCGGGATCGCGCTGGGCCTCGCAGACGAAGGACTGGCGCGGGGAGTTGATGTCCTCGCCGCTGATCTGGAACAGGTTGTGCTTCTCGCACAGCGCGCGCAGGCGGGTCAGCTGAGCCTTGGTGTTGCGGGAGGGCATGTAGGTCACGGCGCGGAAGCCCAGTTCGGCGTAATAGGCGATCAGCTCGTCCAGGAAATCGTCCTCGAACTTCTGGGCGCGCTTGTCGCCGGTCACGCTGTCGCCCACGTCGCCCAGATAGGCCGCCGCGGAGATGGCGCCGATGCGCTCGCTGAGATCCAGCGCCTCGCGCACGGTGGGCAGCTCGTCGGTGGCGTCGATGTAGAACCGGGCGATGAGCTGAGATTTGATCCAGCCCAGCAGGTCGTACATGCGATGGGGATTGTTTTCGTCCAGCAGATAGCCCTCGATCTTGCCGGAGATGGGCAGCTGAAGCTCGTTTTTGATGAAGGCGATCAGCTTTTCGCCGGAGCCGATCACATCCAGCATGCGATAGGCCAGCGCGCTGGAGAGATGGCGCTCGGTGACGGTGCCGCCCTTGGCGTAGTTGGACAGGGGCAGAACGTCGCGGTCGAAGTCGATGGTCACGCCGTAGCGGCCCATCATGCCGTTGATGGCCTCGACCATGCGGCGGTTGCGGTCGTTGCGCTTGGCGCGATAGGGCGCAAAGGCCTCGTTCAGCTCGGCAGCGCGGTTGTGGGGCACGCCGTGCAGCGTCATGTACAGCACGCCGCTCTGGTCGGGATTGTTCAGCTTGCGGTCGCCGAAGGGCGTGCCCGCAAAGCTGGCGCGGCACTCCATGCCGATGGTGGCCGCCATGCCGGCCACGTCGGCCGCCGCGAGGAACTCCTCCGCGCCGGCGATGGAGTCGTGATCCATCAGGCCGCAGGTGCAGAGTCCTGCCTCCCGTGCGAACCAGACCGCCGCGGTGGGGGAATAGGGCGAGAAGGAATAGGTGGTGTGGATGTGGTTGTTCACGTCGCGCCCGGTGACCGGTTTCGGTTCCTGGGCGACCATCTTCTTCAGGGCTTCGAGGGCGTTATCGCCGTTGAGCAGGGCGAGGCGCTCTTCGCGGGTATAGGACATGGCGGGACACTCCCTTTCGGAATTTTTGCTGTTCTTATTGTATCACGGGAAATATTGCAATTCAAGAATGCGGGGATTAATTCGCCGGTTTTCGTTTTCTTCCGCGCAGCATTCGCCGGGCGCAGGGGCGCTCCACGGCATAGGTGACGAGAATCGCCATGGCCAGTGCCGACAGCCAGCAAAGCAGCGTGTACTGATGCTGCCAGGGCTGCTCTGCCGCCTTCTGGGGCATGTCCGAGACGTAGGGCGGCACGCGCCACTGCTTGAGCTTCAGCGCCAGCACCTGATGCCAGACATAGAAATTAAAGGAGACGCCCGACAGGAAGCGCGTGAGCCGATTGGAGCAGAGAATGCGGAAAAAGCTCAGGCTGCGGCTGCCGCAGACCACGAAAACCGCGCCCGCCGCCGAGAGCGGAAAGCGCCGGGCGAGCTGGCCGCGCCGCACGACCTCGTAGCCGGACAGCCGTCCCTGAGTATCGGCCAGCATCCAGAGCGCCGCGCAGGCGGCGACGGCGAGAAGCGTGCACAGCAGCGCCTCGACGCGGGATTCGCACCGGCGTTTGGAAAGTGCGCCGTAAATATGCGCCGCCAGCATGCCGTTGGCGTAGACCTCCATCAGCGCCGGAAGCTGATTGAACCAGAGCGTCGTGTCCTCCCGGGGCAGCACCCACAGGGAGAGAAAGACGCGCGAGATCAGCAGCATGGCCGCGTAAGTCGGCACGGGCCAGCGGCGAAACACCCGGGCGAGGAGGGGGAAGATCAGATAGAACTGCACCTCCACCGCCAGCGTCCACAGCGCGCCGTTCAGCGGCGTGCCGACGTAGCTCTCGGCAGAGAGATTGTGCGTGAACGTCGCGTGGGCCAGCAGATCTCTGAACATCGCGCCCGCGGAGGCGTACAGCCCGCCGACGGCGGCGAAGGCGAGCATAATCAGCAGACAGAACCAGTAGCTGGGCAGAATGCGCGCCGCGCGCTTGCGATAAAACCCGCGCACGTCCGGCGTATGGCCCGCGGCATAGGGCAGATACAGCAGAAATCCGCTGAGCATCAGCAGCAGATCCACGCCCAGATAGCCCGTGGCCACCTGATTGCGCAGATTGACGCGCAGCCCGAACAGCGAAAACGCGGGATTGAGCCAGGACTGCTGCCAGATGTGATAGGCCGCCACCGCAATCGTGCAGCCCACGCGCAGCAGATCCGCCGCGTCGGCGCGCAGCGGGTCGTTTTTTCCGGGCGAGAAGGCGCGGCGCAGTCCGCGAAGGAGGGTGATCATGGCTCCGCCTCCGGCAGAAGCCCCGAAAAGCGCCGGGCGTATTCCACGAAGTGGCCCACGTTGCCCGCGCCGGCGAAGCGGCTGGAATCGTAGAAATTCTCCGAAAGAGGCGTCCAGCGCAGCTCGTTTTCCTCGCCGTACACGTCCATCGGGCGATTCAGCCGTCCGACGTAGACCTCCAGGGCCCAGTCGTCCCAGAAATACTCGGTGCGGAGCATTTTCCGAAGAGAAGTGTCCTGCGGAGCAACGCCCGTCTCCTCCATGAGCTCCCGCTCCGCCGCATTTTGGCCGGATTCACCCGGCTCGACCCTGCCGCCGGGCAGGTTGTACAGCCCCGCGTAGGGCGGTCTGCGCCTCAGACAGCACAGCACGCGCTCACCCGGCGCGTCGAACAGCACGATGAGATTGCCTTCCCGAGCCATCGAGATCACTCCCTTCGATTAAAACATGGGCTTTTATTCGGATGATTGTCGGTTATGCATGGTCATTATACCTTATTCCTGCGGGCGAATGCAATTCCCGGCAGAAAAAATCTACTTCATTATGATATTTCACGCAGGGATGCTTGACAGAACGGCTCTTTATCGTCTATACTGATAAGGCTGTAATTTGGGGTGTCTTGGTTCCCCAATGCACGACCCGATTCCGGGAAACGAAGGGGAATTTCCCCTAAGTCATCATAAGTTTGAAGGAGTGTTTCGATCATGGCAAGTTCCGTCCGTACCTATCAGCCCAAGAAGCGTCAGCGTTCCAAGGTGCATGGCTTCCGTGCCCGCATGAAGACCCGCGCCGGCCGCAATGTTCTCAAGGCCCGTCGCGCCCGCGGCCGCAAGGTTCTGTCCGCTTAATCGACCATGGAGGGGACGCGCTCTGCAACGCGCGGGCCGGAGAGCTTTCCGCGCCGCTATCGGCTGGGCGATAACCGCAATTATCGCTTCGTCTATCGCCGGGGAAAGTCCAACCCCTCCCGCAATCTCACTCTGGTTCATCTGAAGGGGCGGGAGCTGAAAATCGGCTTCTCCGTCTCCGGGAAGGTGGGCAACGCCGTCACGCGCAACCGCATTCGGCGGTGGATGCGTGAGGATGTGCGCAAGCTGCGCACGCGTCTGAAATGTGGGAAATACATCTTCGTCGCGCGGCCCTCGGCCGCGGAAATTTCCCATGCCGCGCTGACGCGGGAGATCGGTTCGCTGCTCAACCGCGCGAAGCTGCTGAAAGAGGAAGCATGAAGAAGCTGTCTTCTCTGCCAAAGCGGTTTCTGCTCTGGCTGATTCGCTTTTACCAAAGCAGCATTTCACCTCGGCATCCCGGATGCTGCAGGTTTATTCCGACCTGCTCTCAGTACGCGCTGGAGGCCGTCGGAAAGTACGGCGCCCTGAAGGGTGGCTGGCTGACCGTTCGGCGGCTTCTGCGCTGCCATCCGCTCTGCAAGGGCGGATATGATCCCGTTCCCTGAGCCTCTTTCTCCTTCGGCGCCCCTGCGCCGGGCTCAGGACGTCTCAGCGAAGAAAGAAATGCCCGCAGTCCTCTGGCCTGCGCATGCGCACGGGCCGCGGCTGGGCATTTTCTTGTATGCATGAGCGAGCAAATCGCGCTTCAGGCGGGCTTGCCCCGACCAATTTCCTTTGGAGGATTCAGAATGTTTGAGTGGATCAATGTCTTTTTCATGAACGCCCTGAACTGGATCTACGGCTGGGTGGGCAACTACGGCTGGGCCGTGGTCATCTTTACGCTGCTGACCCGACTGGTGCTGATGCCGCTGGACGTCAAGTCCCGCCGCAGCATGCGCGCCACCACCCGCATTCAGCCCAAGGTTCAGGCGCTTCAGAAGAAGTACGCCAACGACAAGGACAAGCTCAATCAGAAGATGATGGAGCTTTACAAGAAGGAGCACGTCAGCCCCACCGCCGGCTGCCTTCCGCTGCTGCTGCAGTGGCCGATCCTGATCTTCATGTTCACCGCCATGCGCGTGGTGGCCAACGAGCACACCGTTCAGATGATTCTGGATCTGCGCGACGGCATTCAGCCGACCTTCCAGAGCTGGCTGTGGATCAAGAACGTGTTCCAGCCCGATTCCTTCGGCTCGACCATCCTGCCCGCCATTGGCGACAAGCTGATGGCCATCTCGCCGGTGGGCTATTCCAGGATCCTGACCCAGGAGAACATCGAAGCGGCGCGCACGTTCCTCGCCTCCAGCGAGTACGCTGCCGTGGCGGCGCAGTACGGCGCGAATGCGTTCACTCAGATTCCGCTGAATTTCATCATCATCAAGCCGGTTCTGACGCTGCCCACGTCCTTCGCCAACCTGTTCCAGTATTCCAACGGCCTGTTCCTGCTGCCGATTTTCGCGGCGGTCAGCCAGTTCTTCATGACCAAGCTCACCAACCCGCAGTCCAACCAGCCCGCGGCTCAGGGCGACGCGCAGAGCGACGCGGCCAACGCCATGAACAGCGGCTTCATGAAGTGGTTCTTCCCGCTCTTCTCGCTGTGGATCTGCGCCACCAGCAACGCGGCGTTTTCGATTTACTGGATGGCCGTCAACATCATCTCCATCATCCAGTCCGTCGCGCTCAACCGCTATTTCGACAGGCAGGAAGCGAAGCTGGCCCAGAAGCAGGAGACCAAGTAACATTCGACGAATTTAAGGAGGCAATCCGCCTTGTTGAAATCCATTGAAGCAACCGGAAAAACCGTCAAGGACGCAATCAAGAACGGCCTGACCGAGCTTGGCTGCGAACTCGACGATGTGGATACTCAAATCCTTGAAATGGGCAGCCCCGGACTGTTCGGCATGTTCGGCAAGCCCGCCAAGGTTCGCCTGACGAAAAAGGGCAGCGACAAGTCTCTGGACATCGAGATGCCCGTGCTGTCGCTGGACTCCGGCAAGCGTCGGGAAAAGCCCAAGGCCGAAAAGAAGGCTGAGGAAAAGAAGCAGCCCGACAAGAAGCAGCCCGAGAAGAAGGCGGAAGAGCCCGCCGCTTCTGAGCCGGCGACTGAGACCGAGGCGGAGACCGCCGACGACGGCGAGCCGAAGCCTGAGAAAAAGCGTCGTCGCCGCAGCCGCGGCGGCAAGAGCCGTTCCCGCGCCGCTGAGGGCAGTGAGAACGCCGCCGAGACCGAGGAAACCGAGACCGTCGCCGTGACCGTGGAGGCCGAGCCCTTCGTGGCTATGTCCGACGAGGAGCTGCCCGAGGAGGCCAAGGCCGCTCGCGCGTTCCTGTCCGGCCTGACCGAGCGCATGGGCGTGCCCGCCCAGATCGAGGCTTCCGAGAACGAGGAGCAGCTGTGCATGGTGCTGTCCGGCGAGAACATGAGCATTCTCATCGGCCGCCGCGGCGAGACCCTCGACGCGCTGCAGTATCTGACCAGCCTGAACGTGAACCGCGGTCGCGAGGATTACCTCCGCGTGTCGCTGGACACGGAGAACTACCGCGCCAAGCGCGAGGAGGCGCTGCGCAAGCTGGCCGTCCGCATGGCCGCGCGCTGCAAGAAGAGCGGCCGCCGCGTCGCCCTCGAGCCCATGAACCCATACGAGCGCCGTATTCTGCACTCCGCGCTCCAAAACGATCCCGAGGTCACGACCCATTCGGAGGGCGAAGAGCCCTATCGCCGCGTGATTATCACGCTGGCCGACTGAGGTTGAAGGAAGGCCCGGCGGATTTCGAAAGAAATCCGCCGGGCCTTTTGCGTGGGGGCAAGGGAGATGTGTGGCAATGTGGAGGCGAGGGGAGGCGAACTGCCCTTTTCTCAGGCGGTGCACGGAGATCGGGAAGCTCGGGCGTTCGATAGGTATTATTTGTTTCGAACATATCGCCTCCGACAGGCTCAGCAGAGGCTTATGGGGCACATCGGCTACAGGAGCGTTGAAAAATACTAGACGTCATCTGAAATGTCTGATATAATTGGGATGGAGCTGGAAGGTACGCCTATGGTTTTCCGGAAGCGTACGCCGCGACTACGCGGCCAGCTCCGCTTTTGCATAAAGGCGTATTTTAAGAGCACAACTGGGACGCAGAAAGCATCCCCTAGCATCTTGTCTGTGCATTTCAGGCGACATAAAGCCGCCCGGGACGATTGTCCCGGGCGGCTTGCGTTTGTGTCGATCAGGCCTTGACTGCGCCGGAGGTGATGCCTTCGATGTACAGTCTGGAGCTGAAGGTGAACATAATCAGCAGCGGAACCGTGGCCATGACGAAGCCTGCGATCATCGCGCCGTAGTCCGTGGTGCCCGTGGAGGAGGAGTAGGTCTGCACCGCCACGGAGATGACCTGCTTGCTGTTGGAGTCGATGACCAGCAGCGGCCAGATGAAGTCGCCGTAGAGGGAGATCATGTTCATGACCACCAGCGTGGCGAGAATCGGCTTGGCCAGCGGCACGGCGATCTTGTAGAACGCCTGGAACTCGCGTGCGCCGTCGATTCGAGCGGACTCGAACAGCGCGGCGGGCTGTGCGCTGATGAAGGTTCGACACAGGTACATGCCCATGATCTGTCCGCCGGAGGCCCAGGGAAGCCACAGTGCCCACCAGGTGTTTTTCAGGCCCAGGCGCTGAATGAGCTTAAAGGACGGGGTCAGCGTCAGAACGCCGGGAACCATCATCAGGGCGAGCATCATCATGAACAGGAAGTTCTTCAGCGGGAAGTCCAGACGCGCGAACACGTAGCCGGACATGGCCGAGAGAACGACGATCAGCAGCGTGCCCACTGTGACGGTGACGACAGAATTGACCATGTTCTGAAACAGCTGGAGGTACGCCGCGTTGTAGTTGCTCCACTGGGGCGGGTTCGGGATGGCCCAGAGGTTGCTGTAGAACTGCGACGGGCTCTTCAGCGACAGAAACAGCATCAGGAAAATCGGAATGAAGGCGAGCAGCACGAAGATGATGGCGATCACGGTGATCAGCGTCTGAAACGAGATCGTGCGCGTCTTCCAGCGACGCTTCATTGCGTTTGCGGAGAGTTCTTTTTTCGACATGCGTTCGTCCTCCCTTCTTAGTTCATATCCTGCGTCTTAATGCGCAGGTTCAGCAGCGATCCGATCAGGATGACGACGAACATGACCAGACCCATTGCGCAGGCGTAGCCGTACTGGCCGAACTTGGTGGCCGCGAAGTACAGCTCCAGACCGGGAACGTAGGTGGTGTAGCCCGGGCCGCCGGAGGTCAGCAGCAGGACTCCGCCGTAATCCTGAACCGCGCCGATGAAGGTGGTGATGATGAGCATCTTCAGCTGGGGCGAGATCAGCGGCAGATGGATGTTGAAGAAGTTCCACACGGGATTGCTGCCGTCCACCTTCGCCGCCTCGAACAGATCCTCGGGGATGTTGATCAGGCCGCCGTAGAACACCAGGAAGGCGAAGCTGTTGACCCAGGGGAAGCCCATGAAGATGATGGCCCACAGGGCGGTGCTGGGATCGCCCAGCCACGAATGCTTCCATTCGCTCTTGCCGATGACGCCCAGAATGCTGTTCAGCGCGCCGATGTTCGGGTCGTAGATGTTCTTCCACATCAGCGTGGAGACGACGCCCGGAACGACCATCGGGATGACCAGCAGCAGACGGAACCAGTAGCGGCGCTTGCTGCTCTTGCCCGTCAGCGTGCGCATGGCGAACACCAGCTCGGCCAGCAGCACGGGGATGGTCAGCAGCTTGGCGAAGCTGCACAGCATGATGATGACGAGGTTCTTCACGCCCAGCAGGAAGTAGCCCTCGGTGATCATCTTGCGGAAGTTGTCCAGACCGACGAAGTTGACCTCGCGCATGGTGCGCGTGTTCAGGCTCCAGTCGGTGAAGGCGTAATAGAACGCCTGGAACACATTGTAGTAGTTGAAGATCAGGATCAGCGCGATGGAGGGCAGCAGCATCAGATACGCCGTGCGGTTGCGATGCATGGAGACGAAGAAGCGCCGGCCGAGATCGCGGCTGCCGGGGATGGTGACGATGAGCGCCGCGGCCAGCAGCGCTGCCGAGGCGATGATGGCCCAGAGACTCCAGGACTTCATGCTGGCCATCCTGCCGATGTTGTCCAGACGCTGGGCGGAGAACTCGTACAGATCGGTGGACAGGGTCACGACGAAGCAGTGGCTCTGACCGAAGTAGATCTGGGAGACCTCGACGTCCTGACGATTGGAGAAGTGGATGCTGCCGTCCGCGTCGAGGATGTGGGTGTCGCCCTCGCGGGTGCCGGCGGCGATCCAGCGGCCGTCGTCGGTGACGCCCACGCAGCGGCCCTCGCCGACGATTTCCACGGTGAAGAGCTTGTTCAGGTCGGAATCCAGCTTGAGGAGGGTGCCGGTTTCATCCAGCGCGATGACCTCGCCGGTCTCCTTCACCACGGCCAGATCGCGGATGGCGCTGCGCGCCTTTTCCTGCGCCAGCGTCTCGCCGGTCAGATCCAGCTTGGTGATGCGGGCGCGGTTGTCGCCGTAATAAATAGCGCTGCCGTCGGGGCTGAAGCGCGCCGAGCGGGCCGTGTTTTTCAGCGATTCGCGGAGCACTTCCTCTCCGGTGGTCAGGTCGATGACCTTGATGAGGTGTTTGCTGGCGCTCACGCCCGCGGAGACGAGCAGTCGGCCGGAGGCCTGATCGTAATCAATATCGTAGACCTTGCCGTCAGCGGGATACGTGTTCACCAGCGTGCCGGTGGCGGCTTCATAAACATAAATGTTTCTATCCTGAGAGCCTACGATCAGCCAATTCTTGTCGGTGTCAAAGTCCATTGCGCTGATCGCGCCGTTGATTTCATGCTGCCAAATTTGGTTCTCGCTGCTGTCGAAGGCGAGAACGGTGTTCTGATAGGTGCCCAGAAAAGTGATGCCCAGATTGTCGTCGACGAGAATCTCACTGTTCTGCAGGGAGGCGCCGTAGCCTACCTTGGTGAAGATGTCCGTCTGACCGGATGCGAAGCGATTGGCGTAGATGGAGCCAATCAGCGCGATCAGGAGGATTATAGACAGAACCAGCGCGACGCGATTGACGCGTCCCGCTTTAACGTCTCTCCTTTGGATGCTTTTTGCCACAGTCGTCAGCTCCTTGTTCATCGAATGCGCGCTGCGAAGCGGGAAACCGCTTTCGCAGCGCGCGGGATTCATCTGTCAGCTCTGTCTGCGCGCCTGAGCGGCAGGGTTAAAGCCTTCTGTCCGAATCAATCAGTTGCCGGAGGGCTCGTTCTGGGGGTTGGCCAGATCGTTCATGGAGATCTTGGAGGATTCCATGACCTCGGGAGCGTACTTCAGCTGGTTGGCCTGATGCTGCTCGGCCCACTCATCCACGGTGATCTTGCCGTTGAGCAGATCCATGGAGTAGCCGTACCAGGCGCGCAGAGCTTCCTGGTTGTCGCCGATGCCGCGGGCCAGAGCCTGGCAGAAGCCCTTCTGGCAGTTGCCGATGTACTCGATGTTGGCGAACATCTCAGCCAGCTCGCCTTCCAGCTCAACGCCCTTGACCAAGGGCAGGCCATCCGGCACGCCGCCGTTTTCGATCAGAGCCTCGAGGAAGATGGAGTAGCCTTCGGCGGAGGTGTAGAACTTCAGGAAGTCGACGACCATTTCGTCGTGGTCGATGTCCTTCTTGATGGCGGACAGGAAGCCGGTGGCAACCTCGATGGTGCGGGCCTTGGCTTCGATGCCTTCGCCTTCCATGCTGGGCATCGCGAAGGTGCCGAGCGCGAACTTCTTCAGGCCTTCCAGCTCGACCGCCGCGTCGCCGTCACCGATGGTGACCGCTTCGCCCGCATCGATGGAAGCCATGGTGTTCAGGTAATCGCCGAAGAACCAGGAGCCGCTGAGGTAGATCGCGGCCTTGCCCTGATAGAACAGGGTCTTCGCGCCGTTGGCGTCGGTGCCGAAGAAGTTCTCACCGCCGGCGTAGGTGGGGAAGATCTGAGCGAAGCTGGACCAGACGGTCTTCATGCCGTCGCTGTCCGCGCGGATGGTGCCGTCCTCGACGAAGGCCTTCCAGAAACGAACGGCGTTGATGTTGACGTTCGCGGGAGTGTCGTCGTTGTGGGGATCGGTGGGATCATAGACGAACTTGCCGTCCACGTCGGGATCGTAGCAGTAGTCGCCTTCCTGAGCGCGGATGATTTCGATCTGGGAACGGGTGGTCTGATCGGCGTAAGCCTGCGCCAGCCAGCCCATCTGCTCGGCCCAGAAGGACTGGAAGTCGCCCGCAACGGCCAGAGGCTGATAGCCGGCCTCGGACAGCTTCGCGCAGACGTCCACGAACTCGCTCCAGGTGGTGGGAGCCTCAACGCCGACCTCGTTGAAGATGTCGACATTGTAGAACCACAGAACCTGAACGCCGGTGATGGAGACGCAGTCCCACATGCCGGTCACCATGTCGATGTTCTGCATGTCGAACGCGATCTGCTCGGTCCAGTCGCCGTCGGAGTAGGCGCTCTCATCATAAGCGTAATCGTAGAAGTTGATGACCTTATCGACGCGGTCGTTGCCGGCGAGGTTGCCGTACACGATGTCCGCCTCGGGGAGCTGGCTGTCATAGCCCTGGAAGGTGGCCTTGACCCAGTCCGCGTAGCTGTCCTGGGGCTTCAGGTCGACAACAACTTCAACGCCGGGGTGCTTGGCGGTGTAGGCATCGCCCACCGCGCGCCACGCCTCTTCGACGCCCTTGCCGGAGTACAGGCTGATGGTAACCTTGCCGGAGTAATCCTCCTCGGCGAAGGCGGCACAGCCAAGCACCATCAGTGCGGCCATGACCAGGCTCAGGAACCGAACCACAAATTTCTTCATCCCAATATCCTCCTTAATAAAAATGCGGGACGGCGGAGACGGGCTCGCCTCCGCTTCAAGAAATACAATATCACAAAATCAACCAAAAGTCAATACGGTCATCGGAAATCGCAATAACTGAAATACAAAGATGCACAAACGAAAGGGCGCGGAGAATTGGACTGGAAAATTGGTGTTAATTTAATGCAGGAAACGCGGCAGAAACGAGCCGCTCAGGCATGAATTCCTGCGGAAATTCATTAATAAATACCGAAAAAAGCGCCTTCGAGACGCGAAGACGCTTTTAATAGGAAATGGCGCTCTAGGCCGACAGGGATGGCACATCCGCGCCCTCGCTGACCGGGAATTTACGCAGCATATGGAAACAGCAGATCAGGTGAATCAGCGATGTGAGGATCCACGAGACGGGATAGGAGAGATAGAGCATGGTCAGCGTGCGGTCGAAGGGCAGGATGCAGTAGATCCAGAAGATTCGAAACGCGCACGAGCCGATGAGGGACACGATGGTGGGCAGCATGGCCGCGCCCATCCCGCGCAGCACGCCGCACAGCGTGTCCATGATGCCGCAGAGAAAGTAGGTGGTGGCAAAAACCTTCAGGCGCATCATGCCCGCCTCGATGACGGCGGGTTCTTCGCTGTAAATGCGCATCAGCGGCTCGCGCAGCACGAGGGCGACGGTCTCCAGCGTCAGGCCGATGGCGATGACGATGAGCACGCTGGTCAGTGCGATTTTGCGCAGACGGGCGTACATGCGCGCGCCCACGTTCTGGCTGGTGAAGGTCAGCGCCGTCTGATGCATGGCGTTCATGGAGACGTAGATGAAGCCCTCGATGTTCGCGGAGACCGAGTTGCCCGCCATGGCGACGGAGCCGAAGCTGTTGACCGTGGACTGAATCAGCACGTTGGAAATGGAGAAGAACACGCCCTGCAGGCCCGCGGGCAGGCCGATGCGCGCGATTTCCCAGAGGTGAGGCATGGAGATGCGCAGCTTGCGAACGTCCACATGGATCACGCCCTCGGAGCGCAGCAGGCAGATGAACACCAGCGCGGCGGAAATGCCCTGGGAGATGATGGTGGCCAGCGCCACGCCCGCCACGCCCATGTGCAGCACGATGACGAAGAACAGGTTCAGGATCACGTTTACCACGCCGGCGATGGCCAGATAGATCAGAGGGCGGCGGGTATCGCCGATGGCGCGCAGCACCGCCGAGCCGAAGTTGTACAGCACGTTGACCGGCATGCCGATGAAGTAGATCTGCGTGTAAATGGTGGCCAGCGGCAGAACCTCCTCCGGAGAGCCCATCCACTCCAGAAAGGTCCTGGACAGGAAGAAGCCGAAGATCGCCAGAAACACGCCGCCCACGAGGCTGACGGCGATGGAGGTGTGGATGGTGTCGGAGGTTTCCCTGACCTTGCCCGCGCCGTAATAGCGCGCCACCACCACGTTGGTGCCCACGGACAGGCCGAGGAACACGTTGACGATCAGGTTGATCAGCGCGCCCGTCGAGCCCACCGCCGCCAGCGCGTTCGCGCCGTCGAACTGGCCGACGACGATCACGTCTGCGGCGTTGAACAGCAGCTGCAGCACGCTGGACAGAATCAGCGGCACCGCAAACAGCAGCATCTTCGGCAGGATGGAGCCCTGCGTCATGTCCATCTCATAGCTGCGCTTTCGAATGTGCATGAAAACAATCCCTTCCTTCGCAGTTCAATTCACTGGTCCGTTCATTATAGCACAGAGTGGAGGCGAATTTGAAGGGCGCGAAGGTAAATTCGCTTGCGGAATCCACTTTTACGCAAAATTCATATGGAATTGACGATTTTATGCTATCGTGTTACCGAGCTAAAGTGATAAACTGCTATCACAGTCAAGACAAGCCAATCCAAACACAAAAGCAGATGGAGGAAAGAAAAATGAAAAAGATCTTCGCAATGGTTCTGGTTCTGATGATGGTTCTCGTTTCCGCGGCGAGCGCGGAGAGCTTCACCTTCAAGATGGGCATCGACGCGGAGTATCCGCCCTACAGCTACATCGACGACAACGGCGACTACGCCGGCTACGACGTGGAAATGTGCAAGGCCGTGTGCGATATTCTCGGCTGGGATCTTGAGATCGTCCCCATCAACTGGGACACCAAGCTGGTGACGCTGGACGCGGGCGAGATCGACTGCATCTGGTCCGGCCTGACCATCGACGTGCTGGATCCCGAGGCCTACACCATCTCCGTGGCCTACGCGGACAACTCCCAGATGATCCTGACCAAGGCCGACAGCGGCATCGCGACGCTGGCCGATCTGGCGGGCAAGGTCGTGGGCGTGCAGCTGGGCACCTCCGCCGACATCCTGCTGCAGAACGAGCAGAAGGCGCTGGCCGACACCTTCGACGGCGGCGAGCCGGTGCGCTTTGAGAACTACAACGTGTGCTTCACCGAGCTGCAGGCCGGCTCCATTGACGCCATCGCCATCGACTACCCCGTGGCGGCCGCGAAGATCGCCGAGTACGGCGACGGCTACGTGATGCTCGACGAGTCCATCGCCTCCGAGGAATACGGCATCTGCTTCCGCAAGGACGACGCGGAGCTGTGCAAGCAGGTTGAGGACGCGTTCATGCAGCTGGTGGAGGACGGCACCTACGTGTCGCTGGCCGAGAAGTACGGCCTGGAGACCTCCTCCCTGTGCCTGAGCAAGTGATTGACAGAAGGCCCTGTATAAAGGTATAATTGAAAAATCCGGCGGATGGGTTATGGCGAAAGCGATAGCCCTTTCGCCACGCAAAGGGGAAAACAGACATGACCATTGCCACGATGATCCAGAAGATGAGCGAGGGCCTCGGACGCACCTGCGCCATCTTTTTCCTGACGCTCCTGTTTTCGCTGCCGCTGGGTCTGGTGATCGCGGCTCTGCGCCGTTCCCGCTTCAGGCCGCTTCAGACGGTCACGCGGGTGTTCATCTCCATCATTCGCGGAACGCCGCTGATGCTCCAGCTGCTGGCCGTGACCTACGGGCCCTTCTATCTCTTCGGCGCGTCGGTGGCGCGCAACAAGCTGGTGCCCATCATCGTCGGCTTCTCGGTCAATTACGCCGCGTACTTTGCGGAGATCTACCGCGGCGGAATCGACTCCATGCCCGCCGGTCAGTACGAGGCCGCGGCGGTGCTGGGCTACAGCCGCTTTCAGACCTTTATGCGCATCATTCTGCCGCAGGTGATCAAGCGTATTCTGCCCAGCATCACCAACGAGGTCATCACGCTGGTGAAGGACACGTCCATGGCGTTCACCGTGGCCTATCAGGAGATGTTCTCCATCGGCAAGCAGATCGCCAATTCCCAGTCCAGCTTCATGCCGTTCCTCATCGCCGGCGTGTTCTACTATGTGTTCAATTCCATCGTGGCCTTCGTCATGTCCCGCATCGAGAAGGCACAGAGCTACTATCGCTGACGGGAGGGGCCGCGCATGAAAATTCTCGAAATCAATCACTGCCGCAAGCGCTTCGGCGAAAACGAGGTGCTCAGCGACATCAGCCTTTCCGTGGAGGAGGGACAGGTGGTGTCCGTCATCGGGCCGTCCGGCTCGGGCAAATCCACGCTGCTGCGCTGCGCGACGCTGCTGGAGACCATGGACGGCGGCGACCTGAAGTACATGGGTCAGTACGCAGTGCGCGACGAAAACGGCCGCGCGGTGTACGCCTCCGCGGCGGAGCTGAAGAAGCTGCGCGCCTGCTTCGGGCTGGTGTTTCAGAACTTCAATCTCTTTCCCCACTACTCGGTGCTGCGCAACATCGCCGAAGCGCCCATGCTGATTCAGAAGCGCCCGAAGGACGAGGTCTATGAAACCGCCCGGGAGCTGCTGCGCAAGATGGGCCTGTCCGACCGGGAGAACGCCTATCCCTATCAGCTCTCCGGCGGTCAGCAGCAGCGCGTATCCATCGCCCGGGCGCTGGCCATGAAGCCGAAGATGCTGTTCTTCGACGAGCCGACCTCGGCGCTGGATCCCGAGCTGACGGGCGAGATCCTGAAGGTCATCCGCGACCTCGCCGCCGAGCACATGACCATGGTCATCGTCACCCACGAGATGGCCTTCGCCCGGGACGTGTCCGACCACGTGATCTTCATGGACGGCGGCGTGATCGTCGAGCAGGGCGCGCCGGACATCATGAACCATCCGACCCAGGAGCGCACCATCCAGTTCCTGAGCCGCTTCAATTAACGCTCCATTATAATAAGGAAGAGATTATGGAAATTTCGTTTGTCAAGCTCAGCCCCACTCAGAACGTGACCGTGCTGGCGACCAGTCCCGTGCCCCGCGCGGAGCAGCCCGCCGCGGCGGCGAAGCTGCTGGCCTACGACGGCGTGGGCGGCGAGCAGGCCGGCTTTCTGGAGAAGCCTGCGCATTCCGCCGCCCGGGCGCGGCTTCAGATGATGGGCGGCGAGTTCTGCGGAAACGCCGCCATGTCGCTGGGAGCGTATCTGGCGTGGCAGGGCGGCCTCGCCGACGGCGCGTCGGAGGAGTATCTGCTGGAGGTTTCCGGTGCGGAGGGTCTGGTGCCCTGCCGCGTGGAGCGCCGGGGCGACGCGTTCGCGGGTACGGTGCGCATGCCGCTGCCGACGGGAATCGGCCGGGCGAAACTTCCCTGTGACGCGGGCGAAATCGGGCTTGCCCGCGTGGATCTGCCGGGCATCACCCATCTGGTCGCGCCCATGGACGGCCTGAGCCGGGAGGAGATTCAGCGGCGCATCCGTCAATGGAACGGAGAAATCCGCGCCGACGCGCTGGGCGTGCTGCGCTGGGACGAGGCGGCGGGGCGAATGGAGCCCATCGTCTACGTGCCCGAGACGGACAGCGCCGTCTGGGAGCGCGGCTGCGGCAGCGGCACGGCGGCGCTGGGCGCATATCTCGCCCGGCGCGCGGGACGCACCTTTCAGAGCGCCGTGCGCCAGCCGGGTGGCGAGATCGTCGTGCGCGCCGAGCTGGACGGCAAGGCCTTCCGCGAGCTGACCATCACCGGAGAAGTGCGCATCACCGCCGAGGGAACGGCGTTTGTCTGAAAAAGCATGCACAGGATCGAGCCGAAGCGGAAGCGCCTGCTTCGGCTTTTGCGGAAAAAGACTTGCGGTTTGAGCAAACTGTGATACAATAATGATTAGGCAAGCCGAAGGCTTGGCCGGGTCGGCGGAGCGCCGCAGGCGGTTCGCCGACAATCATGATACAATACATATGTGACAACTTCGAAAAAGGGAGCAAGGGTCCATGAAAAAACTGATGCTGGGCAACGCAGCCGTGGCGCGCGGCCTGTACGAGGCCGGGTGTCGATTTGTGTCGGCCTATCCCGGAACGCCGTCCACCGAAATCACGGAGCAGGCGGTGAATTACGAGGAAATCTACGCCGAATGGGCGCCCAACGAAAAGGTCGCCATGGAATCGGCGCTGGGCGCGAGCCTCGCGGGCGCGCGCAGCTTCTGCGCCATGAAGCACGTGGGCCTGAACGTGGCCGCCGATCCGCTGTTCACCGCGTCCTACACGGGCGTGAACGCCGGACTGGTGGTGGCTGTGGCCGACGACCCGGGCATGCACTCGTCCCAGAATGAGCAGGATTCCCGCCACTACGCCGTCGCCGCCAAGCTGCCCATGGTGGAGCCCAGCGATTCGCAGGAGTGCAAGGACTTCGTGAAAATCGCCTTCGAGCTGTCCGAGCAGTTCGACACGCCGGTGCTTCTGCGCACCTGCACGCGCGTGGCCCATTCCCAGAGCCTGACGGAGCTGCTGCCCCGGCAGGAGCTGCCGCTGAAGGAATACGAAAAGAACGGCCCGAAGTACATCGCCGCGCCGGCCAATGCCGTGCGCCGCCACGTAGTGGTGGAGGAGCGCATGAAGGCGCTGGCGCAGTTCGCCGAGACCACGGGCCTGAACAGCGCGGAGATGGCGGGCACGGCGCTGGGCGTGGTCACGTCCGGCACGAGCTATCTCTATGTCAAGGAAGTGCTGCCCGAGGCCAGCGTGTTTAAGCTCGGTCTGGTCAATCCGCTGCCGGTGGAGGCGCTGAGGGCCTTTTCGGAGAAGGTCGACCGGCTCATCGTCGTGGAGGAGCTGGACGGCGTGATCGAGACGCATCTGCGCAGCCACGGCATCCGCGTGGACGGCGGCAAGGATCTCTTCGGCCCGCTGGGCGAGCTGTCTCAGGGCCGGCTGCGCGCGGCGCTGGGGCTGGAGACGCCCGAGAGCCATGCCTATGGCGAGCCGATTCCCGGCCGCCCGCCGGTGCTCTGCCCCGGCTGCCCCCATCGCGGCCTGTTCACGGTGCTGTCGAAGCTGAAGCTGACGGTGCTGGGCGACATCGGCTGCTATACGCTGGGCACGGCCGCGCCGCTGAACGCGCTGGACTCGGTGGTCTGCATGGGCGCGTCCATCGGCATGGCCCACGGCTTCACCACCGTCCGCCCGGAGAAGGCCGCGTCCACCGTGGCCGTCATCGGCGACAGCACGTTCATGCACTCGGGCATGACGGGCATTGTGAACGTGGCCTACAACAAAGGCATTTCCACCGTGCTGGTGCTGGACAACGCCATCACCGGCATGACCGGACACCAGCAGAATCCCACCACGGGGCTGACGCTGCGCCAGCAGCCCACCGTGGCCATCAGAATCGAGGATGTGTGCCGCGCGGCGGGCATTTCCCGCGTCCGCGTGGTGGACCCTCAGGACATGGCCGGCGTGGAGACCGCGCTGCGCGAGGAGCTGGCCGTGGCCGAGCCGTCGGTCATCATCGTGCGCCGCCCGTGCATGCTGCTCAAGTACGTCAAGGCCAGGCCGCCGCTGAAGGTGAATCCCGACAAGTGCAGAGGATGCAAGTCCTGCATGAAGATCGGCTGCCCGGCGGTGAGCTTCGCGGACAAAAAGGCGAAGATCGATCCGAGCATCTGCGTCGGCTGCGGCCTGTGCGCGCAGATGTGCAAATTCGACGCGTTCGAGGGAAGGGAGGCGTGAGGGCATGAAAACCACTTCTATCATGATCGTCGGCGTGGGCGGACAGGGCACGCTGCTGGCCTCGAAGCTGCTGGGCAATGTGCTGCTCTCCCAGGGCTACGATGTGAAGGTCAGCGAGGTGCACGGCATGTCCCAGCGCGGCGGCTCGGTGGTCACCTACGTCCGCTTCGGCGAGAAGGTCTATTCGCCGGTGGTGGATCTGGGCGAGGCCGACTACATCCTCTCCTTCGAGCTGCTGGAGTCGGCGCGCTGGATCGGTTATCTGAAGAAGGGCGGCCGGCTCATCACCAACACCCATCGAACCCCGCCCATGCCCGTCATCACCGGCGCGGCGGAATATCCGTCGAACATCGAAGCGCACCTGCGCGAGCTGGCCGACGTGACGGCGCTGGAGGCCATGCCGCTGGCCGAGCAGGCCGGCAGCGCCAAGGCTGTCAACGTGGTGCTCGTGGGCGTGCTCTCCCGGAGCATGGACATCCCCGAGGAAAACTGGCTGCGCGCCATCGAGGAGACCGTCCCGCCGAAGTTCGTGGAGCTGAACAGGCGGGCGTTCCTGCTGGGCCGCGAGGTTCAGGCGTGAGCGATTTGGAAAAGGACAGGGAGATGCGCATGAAGACCTCCGTTCGCCGCGGGGAGAAGCCGGATCGGAGCATCCCCTTCTGCAACGTCATTCTCCGCTGCGACCATTACGGCACGCCGGCGGCGCGGCTGCCCGAGGGCTTTCGGTTTGCGTCCTATCGTCCGGGAATGGAGCGGGACTGGGCGCGGCTGGAGGCGGAGATCGGCGATTTTGATTCCGACGCCGAGGCCGAGGCGTATTTTGCCGAAGCCTATCTGAGCCGCCCGGACGAGCTGGCGGCGCGGGGCGTGTTTGTGGAAAATGCCGCCGGAGAGGTCGTCGGCTCCTGCATCGCGTGGCATGACAACCGGCGCGGAGCGCCCGTGGCCTCGCTCCACTGGCTCGTGGTCGGGCCGAAGTGGCAGGGCAGGGGCCTCGGCCGGGCGCTGGCCGCGCGAACTATGGAGATTTTCGCCCAAAACGGCGAGACGCCGGTCTATCTGCACACCCAGCCGTGGAGCTGGAAGGCGATTCTGCTGTACATGCAGCTGGGCTTTCGCCTTCAGCGCAGCGATGCGTTCGCCGCCTATGAAAACCAGACGGGGCAGGCGCTGCGCACGCTGCAGGCGGTGCTGACTCCGGAGCAGTACGCCTTCGTCTGCGCCCACTGCGACGACTGAAGGAAAGAACAACCCCCAATCGACGAAAGGTCGGTTGGGGGTTGTGCGTTATGGGGAAAGGGGAAGGAGCGGGAGGCGATGCGCCGCTGCCGCGGGAACGGAAAACTCGCCGCGCGCGGGCGGCCGCGATTTGCCCGGGTGGGTCGCAGAGCGGCTTGCCGCGGAAACAGGGAGGAGGCTCGCCGCGCGCGGGCTATCCGCGCCTTTTCCGTCAATAGAAGCACAGCAGCGCGAAGCTCAGCACTGCCAGCGCCAGCCAGTTTCGAAAGCCGTTTTTCCGGCCCGACAGGCTCAGCAGCACGAACACGCATCCGGCGGCCAGCACCAGCACGCCCCATGCCGAGAGGAGCCGCAGCGGCGTGAAGCCGAACCGGGAGATGTACAGCCAGAGCTTTGCCCCGGCGGTCACGGCCAGCAGCAGGCTCTGCACCATCAGCACCGCCGACAGGCTCTTTCGGCAGGACTGTGCCAGCACGTTGGCCAGCTCCAGCAGACTGAAGTTGATGCCCATGACCATGCACAGCTGGAAAAAGCCGCTGCGGGCGTACTCCGCAGCCGTCAGCCTGCCGGGCACGCGGCCCTGAAACACCGCCAGAAGGTTGCCCGCCTGCACGCCGAAGAACAGCAGGTACAGCGCGATGAACATGAGAAACACGGCGTTGGCGGCGGCGGCGGGCAGCGTGCGCATTTCCGTCAATCGCTGGGCAATCGCCTCGCGATTCGGAGCTTCTCCGCGCGCCGCGCCGGCCAGCAGGCCGTAGAGATACGCGCCCACGGGAAGGCCCAGGAGCAGCCGCATGAGCTGGGAGAGCGCCTCGTCCGAGAGCTGCCATTGGCTCAGATCCTCCAGAAGAGCGCCGAAATTCGCGTCGGCCTGACCGAGCAGGCTCGCCGCCAGGAGCAGCAGCGGCAGCGCGATTCCCACGCACAGCAGGACGATCAGAAGCTCCCGCCGCGCCATCCGCCGTCTTTCGCCGCCCACGAACCGGCAGCCCTGAATCACGTCCGTCAGCCGCAGGAAGAAATGGCTGAAGGGCACCAGCACGAAGGCGCGAAAGCCGTCCACGAGCGTCAGCGTCGGGTCGTCCGGGCCGAGATTGCCGCCCATGCGATACAGCCCCCACAGCCCCGCCAGACCGTGCAGTGCCAGCAGACCCCAGTACGATGCGGCGCGGCAGCGGCCCAGAGCGGCGGCCAGCGCGATCATGCCCATGGCCGTCAGGAACAGCAGGTGAGCCTTTCCTGCGGGCCTGCGATCTCTTCCGACGACCTCGCCCCACAGGACGAACGCACCCAGAAACAGAAGCGGATACCATGCGCGCGTGGGATGGCAGTCGCTGAAGCCCCAGATGAAGCAGCAGATGTACAGATAGCCCGCGAAATATCCGGCGAGCGCCGTGCAGAGATTTTTCTTCATGGATCCTCCTCCTGATATTCCAGAATGTCTCCGGGCTGGCAGTTCAGCGCCCGGCAGATCTCGTTCAGCGTGGAAAAGCGGATGGCCTTGGCCTTCTGGTTCTTCAGAATGGACAGATTGGCGGGAGTGATGCCGATTTTCTCGGCCAGTTCGCCCGCGCCCATCTTCCTTTTGGCCAGCATCACGTCCAGATTGACTACAATCGCCATGGGCTCACCTCACACCGTCAGATCCAGCTCGTCCCGCATGGGAATCGCCTGGGCGAACACATTGCGCACGATGCGCACTACCAGCCCCATGAAGCCCGCGGCGGCGGCCACAAAGCCCAGCAGATAGATGCGCGGGCAGAGGGCCAGACAGAGAAGGCAGGCGGCGTAGCAGCAGCGGGCGATTCGGCGAAGGAGCGATACGTTGTCCACCACGAACACGCGCCCGTCCCGCAGGTTCTTCAGCAGCTTCTCCATGAACCAGAGCAGCAGAAAGCCCGGAACATTGCACAGATACAGGCACGCGATCAGCAGACAGGCGTCCGTCTGATTGAACAGCGGCAGCTTTTCCCGAAACAGGGCCGTCAGCGGCCAGATCGCCCAGTCCAGCACGGCCAGCGCCAGCGCGAACAGCCGAAGCAGCGCGCGGCTGACTGCGATGGAGCGAAGCGCATTGTTCTCCATGGAAATCCCTCCCAGCGGTATTTTCTGGGAACAGTATAACAGCACGAGACTCATTTGTCAATAAGAAATTATCGAAAAACGATAAGAATTTGCCGTGAATAGATATGAAAAGCGGCGCGACAAATGTCGCGCCGCAAAAACGGGAAATCATGAGAAGATGCTGCGTTCGAAAGCATTCGTGGAGCGCGCGGCGTTTTCCCGCGCTCATTCCCGCCCGAACTCGTCGGGGTTGAAGCGCTCCTCGGGCTCCTCCGGGTCGGAGAAAAGCTGGGCGATCATCGCCGGGTCGCGCTTCAGCGCGCGCAGCTCCTCACGGCTCATCACCGTGTCCGTGCCGAGGCATTCCTTGCAGCGATAGCCGCACTCGGGGCAGACGCAGCCCAGCTCCAGGCTCTCCGAGTGCACCATGTAGGTTCCGCAGATCTGACAGCTGCATCGCATGGTTCATTCCTCCGTTCGACGGAAAATTACGTTGGTCGGCGCGGTCAGCTCCAGCGCGTCGATCTGTTCCAGACGGCCCTCGCTCAGGGCGAAGGCGGTTACGCGGTTGCTGCGCTCGTTGCAGCAGACGAGGAAGCGGCCGTCGGGCGTGAACTGCACGTCCCGGGGCCAGTCGCCGCCGCTGCTCACCTCCGTCAGCCGGGCGAGCATGCCGTTTTCGCCGATGGAGAACAGCGAGAGCACGTTCTGCCCGCGGCCGGTGGCGGCCAGCAGCCTTTCGTCCGGCGAGAGCCGGAGCGCCGCGGGGTAGTTATCTCCCGCGCCGTCGCCCACGGGCACGCGGCCGATGAGCGTCGCGCTGCCCGGCGTGCCGCGATAGATCAGCAGCTCGCTGACCAGCTCGCACAGCACGTACCACGTGTCCCGCCCCCGGGGAAAGGCGCAGTGGCGCGGGCCGAAGCCCGCGGGCGTGGAGACCCTCAAAGGCTGGGGCTGCTCGTCGCTCAGCTCCGCGGCGGGATAGAAGAACACCGCGTCCAGCCCCAGATCGGACACGGCCAGCCATCCGCCCGGCGTGCGCTGCACCTGATGGGTGTGCGGGCCGCTCTGGCGGTCGGGCTTCGCGCCGCGGCCGTGATGCTGAATCAGCGGAAGCGCCGCGCCGATGCGGCCGTCGGACTCCAGCGAAAAGCGGGAGACGCTGCCAGAGGAGTAGTTGGCGGTCAGCAGCAGATTGCCCACAATGCTCAGATGGCAGGGATCCTCGCCGTGGGTGGGCTGAATGGACGTCTCCGTCAGCGCGCCGTCCCCGGCAATGTCGTAGCTCTGCACGCTGCCGCCCGCCTCGCCGCGGAAGCGCTTCGTCTCGCCCACGGCGTAAAGGCGCCTTTCGTCCGGCGAAAGGCAGAGATAGGACGCGTTGACGGCGGGACAGGTGCTCGTCAGGCGCAGCCGGCCGTCGCGCAGCGCCACCCGGGCGATGCTCTCCTGGCCGTAGCCGCCGATGTACATCGAGTAATTCATGGCTTTCTCCTATTTGTACAGCTTGGCGAGGCCGCCCTCGGAGGTCTCGCGATAGATGCGGTTGAGATCCTTGCCCGTCTGATACATGGTTTCCACCACCATGTCGAAGGAGATCTTGCGCGTGGCGGTCAGGAAATTGGCGATGCGCACGGCGTTGATGGCGCGCATGGCGGCCACGGCGTTGCGCTCGATGCAGGGAATCTGCACAAGGCCCCCGATGGGATCGCAGGTCAGGCCGAGATGGTGCTCCAGCGCCACCTCCGCCGAGTATTCGATCTGATCGATGCCCATCTCGAACAGCTCCGCCAGCGCGGCGGAGGCCATGGAGCAGGCGGTGCCGATCTCGGCCTGACAGCCGCACTCCGCGCCGGAGATGGACGCGTTGGTCTTGACGATGTTGCCGATCACGCCGGCCACGGCCAGTGCCTTCAGTACCTGCCGCTCGGGCAGACGCTTTTCCTCCTGCATGTACTTCAGCACCGCAGGCAGCGTGCTGCATGCGCCGCAGGTGGGCGCGGTGACGATGGTGCCCTGAGAGGCGTTCTGCTCGCTGACGGCGAAGGCGTAGGCGCAGACGATGCGGTTTTCCCGGGTCTCGGGCCGCTCGTCGATGTGGCGCTGATTGTACAGATACTGGGCCTTGCGCTCCACGTTCAGCCCGCCGGGCAGCGTGCCGCTATGGGTCAGGCCCTCCTGAATGGCCGCGCACATGGCGTGCCAGACCTCGAAGAGAAAGTCCCAGATCTCCGGGCCCTCGTTCTGCTCCACATAGTCGCTGATGCGCAGGTTGTGGGTCTTGCAGTAGTCGGCGATTTCGGCGAAGGACTTTTCCCTGTAGACCTCGGGGGCTTCCAGCTCGGAGCGGCCCTCGATGCGGATGTCGCCGCCGCCGATGCTCATCACGCGCATGAAGCCCGTGCGCTCGCCGCCGCGGAAAGCCTCCAGCTCCATGGTGTTGGGATGGGGGAGGGGCCGCGCCGCGTCGTTGTTCCAGACGATTTCGGTGGGAACGGGCGCGAGGGTGTCCAGCAGCACCCGGTCGGTGCCGTGGCCGCGCCCGGTGAGCGACAGCGAGCCGTACAGCGTCGCCACAAAGCGGTCGGCCTCGGGATGCTCGGATTTGAACAGCCTGGCGGCCTTTTCCGGCCCCATGGTGTGGGAGCTGGACGGCCCCTTGCCGATTTTGTAGATGTCGCGAATGGATTTCATGGATGCAGATCCTTTCCGTTTAACGCGCGCCCGTTCAGCTCGGCGCGCTCCAGCGTTTCGCCGCGATAGCGCAGCGTCAGATCGAAGAAGGGCTCGCCGCGCTCAAGCAGATTCAGGAAGATGCGGTCGCCCTCCCACATGGGAAGGCCGAACAGCCGCGCGCGGTCGATCCACTGAAGGTCGCCCTCGTCGCAGACGCGCAGCGCGCCGGTAAAACCGGTGCAGGTGAACAGATGCATGTCCTCGTCCGCGCCGTCGTTCGTGCGGAAGCGCACCACGCCGCGATAGGCGTATTCGGTCAGCGTCAGGCCCGTCTCCTCCAGCGCCTCGCGCAGCACGCAGATCTCCGGCGTTTCGCCCGGCTCCAGATGGCCGCCCACGCCGATCCACTTGTCGTGGTTGAGGTCGTTTTTCTTCTTCGTCCGATGCAGCATCAGCACCTGATCGCCGCGCAGAATGTAGCATAGCGTCGTTTCGCGCATGCCGCCGCCTCCATTTGGATCAGAATATTGCTCCCATTCAGTATACCACGTTCCGCCGGGCGCTTCAAGGGCGGCGGCGAAAAGAAAGCTCAGGCGGCGAAAAGAAAGCTCAGGGGACGCACCGCCGAATCGCGCGGTGTTGCCTCAGCCCTCCGCCGCGAAGGTCACGGCGGCGCATTCGTCGAACAGCGAATAGACGCTCGCGCCCATGCGCCGCTCGAAATCGCGCCGCAGATTCAGAAACGCCCGCCATTTTTCGTCCAGTCCCGGCTCCAGACCGTGGCGCAGCGCCACGTCCACCAGCCGCTTTTCCATCAGGCAGACGCCCTGCGCGGTGCAGATCGCGTCGCAGAGCTGGATGAGCCGGTCGAAGTCGTCGGGGATGGTTTCGGCCAGAAACCGGCGCAGAAAGGCCTCCTCCTCCGGAGAAACGTCCCGCCTGCCGTTGAAATGCTCGAGGCGGCCGTCGGGGAAGGAGTGGGTGACGCAGACGCGCGCCGCGCCGGGATCGCCCTTTTCCATCAGCAGCGCATAGCCCGCGACGGCGTGGTGCAGCCCACGCACGCCCTCGTAGCGGCCGACGTCGTGCAGCGCGCCCAGCACCCACGCCCGCTCGCCGTCCATGCCGCATTTTTCCGCAATGGCGCCCGCAGCCCGGGCGACGTGCAGCGAATGCGCCCGCCAGGGGCCGGGATTCTGCGCGTGCGCCCAGTCCAGAAGCGCCGTCGCCTCGATTCGGTTCAGCATGTTCATTCCTCCGTTTCAATTCGATAAATCTTGTAAAAACCACTGGTCAAGCCGCGCGGTTCGTGATATAATAAACCCAACGGAAATCCGTCTTGATTTTGAAAACAGGGAGGTTGATTCCAATGATTAAAGTGACGGTCTGGTATGAGCAGACGCAGGAGCTGGGCGCGGCGGGCGTGGTGCGCCGTCCCGAAATGTCCGACGCGGACTACGAGAAGGTCTGTCAGTGGGCCGACCGCAACGCCGAGGAAATCCGCAAGGTGCATCCCAACGGACTGCACAACACGCTGAAGGCCCTCTTCGAGGAGGAAGAGGACATGGTCGTCCGCACCGTGACGCTGGGCATGCCCGAGTGCGGCCTGACGCAGGAGGTGCTGGACGACACGGACGTGCTGGTCTGGTGGGCGCACGTGGCGCACGACCGCGTTCCCGACGAGATCGTGAAGCGCGTGAAGGACGCTGTGCTCAAGGGAATGGGCTTCATCGGCCTGCATTCCGCCCATCCGTCCAAGCCCATGCAGGCGATTCTGGGCACCTCCGGCCGCCTTCAGTGGCGCGAGGGTGATCGCTCCCGCGTGTGGTGCACCTGCCCCACCCATCCCATCGCCAGGGGCATTCCCGAGTCCTTCGAGCTGGCCGACGAGGAGATGTACGGCGAGTACTTCGACATTCCCAAGCCCGACGATCTGGTGTTCGTCAGCTGGTTCGCCGGCGGCGAGGTGTTCCGCTCCGGCTGCACCTGGACGCGCGGCATGGGCAGGATCTTCTACTTCCAGCCCGGCCATGAGACCCAGCCCAGCTACTACGTGCCCGAGGTGCGGCAGATTCTGAAGAACGCCGTGCGCTGGGCCGCGCCCACGGTGCGCGTGGACAGCCTCGACTGTCCCCACACCGCGGTTGCGCCCGAGGCGAAGTATCGCGAGGGAAAATAAGAAAGCACTGCTGAAAGCGGCGCGCGGGAAACCGCGCGCCGCTTTGTCATGAAAACATCAGCCGCCGGGTCGAAACGCACGGCGGAACGACGCGGCTTTCGCTTATGCAGAGCCTCAGTCGAACATGTTCAGCGACGGCAGAGCGTTCAGGTCCAGCGCCGCCAGCTCGCCGGCCATCAGGCGATAGAAGCCCGCCGAGCCGATCATCACTGCGTTGTCGGTGCACAGGCGCTTGGGCGGGATGAACACCTGAAGTCCGGCCTTCTTGCCCCGGCGCGCAAGCTCCGCGCGCAGAAGCGAATTGGCCGCCACGCCGCCGGCCACGGCCACGCGCTTCGCGCCCGTGTCCAGCGCCGCGGAGAGCGTCTTGTCCACCAGCAGATCGACCACGCTGCGCCGGAAGGACGCGGCCCAGTCTTTGGCGTTGATCTCAACGCCCTGCTGGCGCAGATGGTGCGCCTGGTTGATGACCGCGGTTTTCAGGCCGCTGAAGGAGAAGTCGTATTTACCCTCGGTGTGCGGCCGGGGGAATTTATAAGCGTGGTCGTCGCCCTCGTCGGCCAGCCTGTCCAGCAGCGGGCCGCCGGGATAGGGAATGTTCAGCACCCGCGCCACCTTGTCGAAGGCCTCGCCCGCCGCGTCGTCCGTGGTGCCGCCCAGCAGCTCGTAGGAGCCGTAGTGGTTCACGCTGACGATGTGGCTGTGTCCGCCCGAGGCCACGAGGCACACGAAGGGCGGCTCCAGATCCGGATGCGCCACGTAGTTCGCGCTGACATGGCCCTCAATGTGGTTGACGGGAATCAGCGGTTTTTCCGCCGCGTAGGCCAGCCCCTTCGCCCAGCTCACGCCGGTGAGCAGCGCGCCCACCAGCCCCGGGCCGTAGGTCACGGCCACTGCGTCGATTTCGTCCAGCGTCAGCCCCGCCTGCCGCAGCGCCTCGTCCAAAAGCGGATCGATGGCCTCCACATGCATGCGCGACGCGATTTCCGGCACCACGCCGCCGTACAGCGCGTGCACGTCGATCTGGGTGGCTATGGCGTTGGCGCGCTCGATGCGGCCGTTCTCCACCACGGCGACGGCGGTCTCGTCGCAGGAGCTCTCCACCGAGAGAATCACCGCCGAGCCCCTGGCGCGCAGCGCGTCCGCTTTGGCGCGCATTCTCGATTCGTAATTCGTCATTTCAAACTCTCCTTGACCTTTGCAATCAGCCATACAATGCCGCACGCCGCCGCCGGCGCGCCGACCATCCAGAGCAGCGCCCGCGCGCCGATGCGCAGCCCCATCGACGCAAACATGGACGACGGGCAGATGCGAATCAGCAGATCGGTTCGCGGATCCAGCAGCCACAGGTCGTTGGCGAACAGCAGATGATGGAAAAAGGTGAACGCGCCGCTGAAATCAATCGCCGCCCAGAGGGCGAACGCCCCCAGCGGAATCAGCAACGCCAGCGGCGCGAGCCACGCCGCGCGGATCAGCGGACGCGCCGTCAGACGCGCAAAGCGCGACGGCAGCGCTCGCAGCAGAACCAAAACCGCCGCCAGCGCGCCCATGCAGATGGGAAGTCCGCGCAGCGCCGACCGCAAAAGCGCGAACAGCCGCCGGCAATCCTCCATGTGCGCGCGCTCACGGGCGTTGAACGCCGGCTGGCGCTGCCCATCCGCCTCGACCTCCAGCGTCTCCAGCGCGGAGGAATCCCCCTTCAGACAGTCCGACAGGGCGATATCCATGGCTATCAGGTCGTCCTCGGAGATCCCTGACGTCTCTACGACGTTCGCTTCCGCCTGAAGCCGCGCATAGAGCAGCCAGTTGACGCCCACGCGCTCCAGCGCCGAAAGCGTTCCCCAGACGATCGCCAGAACCACCAGCAATCCCCATAAAATCAGTTCCGTTCGCCTGCGCAGTCCCATCCATAACCTCCACAAAGCCCGTCAATCGCGCCGCCGTTCGGCGCGATTGACCCCCGCCGAGAGCATTTTGAATCTATTTCTGGCTGATTTCTTTGGGTGGGGGTTCGGGGGAGGGCTTTTCTTTTTCCAAAGAAAAGCCCTCAGACCGCTGACAAACGCCGCAACCGCAGAAATTTCCTGAATGACCTCTGGCGAGGTCGAAATTTCTGCTTGCTTCGTCAACGCAGACTGCAAAATCGGTTACATACGTCTATGTATGCGCCCTCTTTTGCAGCCTGCGTTTCCTTGCCTTGCAGCGTTTTTCAGCGTCTGGCAGGATGTTGACAAAGTCAACATCCTGAGGGCTTTTCTTTTTCCAAAGAAAAGCCCTCCCCCGATTCACTCACGTTGTACATTACAGCTTTTGCAGATAGCTCGTCACGAAGCCCTCCAGCTCGCCGTCCATGACCGCGGACACGTCGCCCATTTCGTAGCCGGTGCGATGGTCCTTGACCAGAGTGTAGGGCTGGAACACGTAGGAGCGAATCTGGCTGCCCCATTCGATTTTCTTCAGCTCGCCCTTGATTTCGCCCATCTGCTCCTGGCGCTGCTGTTCCTTCAGCTCGGCCAGACGCGCGCGCAGCCAGATGAAGCACATCTCCTTGTTCTGCACCTGAGAGCGCTCGTTCTGGCACTGAACGACGATGCCCGTGGGCAGATGGGTGATGCGCACGGCGGAGTCGGTGCGGTTGACGTGCTGACCGCCCGCGCCGGACGCGCGATAGGTGTCGATGCGCAGATCCTCGGGGCGAATCTCGATGGCTCCGTCGTCCTCGATGACCGGGGAAACGTCCAGCGACGCAAAGGACGTGTGGCGGCGCGCGTTCGCGTCAAAGGGCGAAATGCGCACCAGACGGTGCACGCCGCGCTCGGACTTCAGATAGCCGTAGGCGTAATCGCCCGAGACCTCGAAGGTGACGGACTTGACGCCCGCCTCGTCGCCGTCCAGCATGTCCAGCTCCTTGACGGTGAAGCCCATGCGCTCGCAGAAGCGCGTGTACATGCGGTAGAGCATCTGCGTCCAGTCCTGCGCCTCGGTTCCACCCGCGCCGGCATGCAGCGACAGAATGCAGTTGCAGCCGTCGTACTCGCCGGTGAGCAGCGTCTGAAGGCGCAGCGTCTCCAGATCCTCCTTCAGAGAAGCGAACTCGCTCTTGATCTCGCCGGCCATCTCCTCGTCGTCGGCCTCGTCGGCCAGCTCCATCATAACCTCGATGTCGTCCGCGCGGGAGACCAGATGCTCGTAGTGCTGAATCCGGCGCTCGACACTGCTGGCCTTGGCCGAAATCTTCTGCGCGCGCTCCGTGTCGTCCCAGAAGCCCGCGGAGCCCATGTCCTCCTGATACTCGATCAGCTGTTCCTTCAGATGCTCGATCTGAAGCGACTGACCCGCCTCGTCCAGCATCCGCCGAACCTCAGCCAGATCCTGCTTAAAGCCTTCCATTTCCAGCATAAATTCTCACCCTTCCATTTCACAAAACCGCAGGCCCTCGCCTCGATTCCAAAAATCCAATCGTTTCATAAAACTATCGCAGGCGCAAGCGGCCACCAAGGCCGCGCCGCGCCGTCAGCTTGAATAAACTCAACCCCAGAAACACCCCGCAGGAATTTGCGCAGCCACCAAGGCTGCACAAATTCCGTCGATTTTAACGCGGCAGCAATTGGGTCAAGGCTCAGCCTTGTAAGGCGCAAGCGGCCACCAAGGCCGCGCCGCGCCGTCAGCTTGAATAAACTCAACCCCAGAAACACCCCGCAGGAATTTGCGCAGCCACCAAGGCTGCACAAATTCCGTCGATTTTAACGCGGCAGCAATTGGGTCAAGGCTCAGCCTTGTAAGGCGCAAGCGGCCACCAAGGCCGCGCCGCGCCGTCAGCTTGAATAAACTCAACC
>ERZ780195.685-NODE-685-length-32478-cov-20.551923_pt1 | contig 32478 bp, 43 predicted proteins | sample MGYA00511017_ERZ780195 | MGnify/ENA primary metagenome ERZ780195 (study PRJEB29588, sample SAMEA2159974) | human gut metagenome | biome: human gut; feature: human-associated habitat; material: faeces | place: Denmark | collected 2008/2010 ...
GCCGTCGGCAGTTTCGCCTTTGGCGAAACCTGAAAACCCTTTGGGTTTTCAGCCTCGCAGATTTTGCTAGGATTTCTTCGAAATCCCCGGGCGCAAAATCTGCAAGGAAACGATTTTTGCTCTGGAAAATGAGATTTTCCGCCGCAAAAATCCTCCCGCACCCGCCGTACACGCCGCCGGGTACGATTAAAATTCGAGAGGGCTTCGGCCCTCTCGAGCTCTCCGTGGGTTTTTTGACAGCCTGAGGGAGCGGCCTCCTTCGAGGCCGCTCCCGCTTCGTCATTCTCCCTGCGCCGCTTCCTCCCGGCCCGCGGGAAACCGCTCCAGAATGCGGTTGATGGTGCGGATTGCGCCGAGGTATTCGCTCAGCGCCGGGTCGTCCAGCTGGCCGAAGATCGCCTCCAGCGTCGATTCCGCATCGCTCAGCGCCTCGCTTTGGAGCTGAAGCGCCGCCTCGGTGGGCTCCAGATGGACGATGCGCCGGTTCTCCGGCAGGCGGTGGCGCACCAGCAGACCTTTTTCCTCTAATTGATTCAGCAGATGGTTCACCTGCTGCTTGGACATCATCGTTCGGTTCACCAGCTCGCCCAGCGCCAGCCCCGGCTGATCCAGCAGAATGCACATCAGAAACGTCTCCGCGTGGGACAGATTCCGCATCTTCAGCGCCTGAAAGCGCCGGGCGATTCGCTCGTTGTACAGCCGATGGAAAACCATCATCTGGCGGCTGAGCTCCCGAGTGCCGTCGTTGTTCACAGCTTTTCCCCTCCTTGGTTCAAAAATGAATATTTTGTAAACAGTGTTTTTCCCTCTTGACAGGGCTTGGGATCGGTTTTATAGTATATATAAGTTTACGGTATACTTTGCTGCACATTCACATGATAATCGCAAACCCCGTGTTTGTCAAGAAGGGAAGGAAAATTATGTTTGGGAACAAGATGGCAAAGATCGAAAAAATGGCTCAGAAGGGCGACGCGCACCATCTGAAGGAGCTGGTCAAGGACAGGAAGCCCGAGGTTCGGCTGGCCGCCATCGACGCGCTGGGACAGTGCAGCGGCGAAGAGGCCTTCAACACGCTGACGCTGCTCATCAACACGCCCGACGCGGAGGAGCGCGCCCACGTGGTTCGCGCCATGGCCGCCACGAAGCAGCCCAAGGTGCGCGCGTTCCTGGAGCACCGCAAGGATCTGGAAAAGGATCCCAAGGTGCTGGCCGCCATCCACGAGTCGCTGCTGACCGCAAAGAGCTCCGACTAAACGCCGATTGGCGCAGGAAGGCCGCAACTGACCCTCCCGCGCTTTTCCCACCCCGACGCTCACCTCCCGGAAGCGTCGGGGATTTTTTACGGCAACACCGCACAATTCGGCGGTGCGTCAGGCGCTGTCTTTTCCGCCATCTGCGGCATGCAGATTCCTCGATTTACCTCCAGTAAACCTTCGGAATTTGCATTTGCATCTGACGAAAAATCCATTCGCCGGCCAACCGCCTCATTTGCGCGGTGTTACCTTACATTTTTTCAGGCCGCGGCGCGGCGGCGGAGCGGTTGCATTTTTCGCCGAAATCGTGTATCATTTATCCATGAAATATCGGCGGCTGGCGGGATGCGATGCGCTTTTCCCGCCGAGGCCGCGACTTGAGGTGCGCCATGAACCAAGGCAGTTTTCGTGCCCGGCTCCGGGCGATGGTCTCCATCGCCGCGCTGGCGCGGCTGGGCATGCTCCCGGCGCTGATCGCCCTGAACCGCGCCGGTCACGCGCTCTGGGCCGCGCTGCTCATCGCCCTTTCGGCGCTGGCGGGCGGATGGACGAAGCTGCGCGCCCGGCGGGGCGTCGCCGAGCGGCCGCTGGACGGCGCAGCCGACCGGCTGACTCAGGCGGCGCTGATTCTCTGCGCCGTGTCGCGCTACAAATGGACGCTGGGTCTGATCGTGCTGTTTGCCGCGCGGGAGGGCCTTCGCGCCGCGTCACGGCACGTCTCCGACGCGAATCCGTCCAACACGGCGCGGATTCTGGACGTCATCGCCGCCGTGGCGCTGTACGTCGTGTCGGCGATGCTGACCCTGTTTCCGTCCATTTCTCAGACGGCGGGCGATATTCTGCTGGCTCTGTGCGCGCTGGCGCTGGCCGCGTCCTGCGCGTCTTATCTGCGTCTTCCGGCCCTGCCCCGCCCGGCGCTGCGTGGCGGCAAGGTGGCGCTGCACGCGGCGCTGCTGTGCGTCTGGGCGGCGGTCATTCTCATCTGCCTGCACTATCGCGACCGCATCACCGTGGACGGCATCGTGAGCCTCACGCCGTCCAATTCGTTTCTGGCGGCGCTGGTGCTGCTGGCGCTGTTCGCCGTCAAGAGCGTAACCATCGTGGTCTACGGCGCGCTGCTCTACGCGGCCAGCGGCATTCTCTTTCCGCTGCCGGCGGCGCTGGCGGTGAACCTGCTGGGCACGATCATCATGATTACCATCCCCTATCTGATCGGCTCGGCTTCGGGCGCGGAGGCCATCCGCCGCATCGAGGAGAAGCACCCCAAAGCCGCGCTGCTGCGGGATTTCCGCGCGCAGAACGACTGGATGTTCGCGCTGCTCGTGCGCGTGCTGGGGCCGCTGCCCGGCGACCTCATCGGCGCGTACATGGGCGCGGCGGGCGTGCGCTATCCCCACTACGTCCTCGGCTCGCTGCTGGCCATGCTGCCCTCCATGCTGACCTTCTCCGTCATGGGCGGCAGCGTCGGCGACGCGGGCAGCCCGCGCTTCATCGTCTCGGCCGTTCTGCAGGCGGCGCTCAGCGTCGGCTCGATTCTGGCGTGCCTGATCTACTGCAAAAAGCACCTGCCCGCGCGTCAGAAGGAGGCGGAGGCATGATCGATCCCATCCGCATTCTCGTGACGCTGAACGAGGCCTATCTGCCCCATCTGAACGTAATGCTCTCATCGCTGCGCCATACCAATCCCGGCGAGCGCTTCGAAATCTATCTGCTCCATTCGAGCATTCCGGACGCGGCCCTTTCCCCCACCCGGGCGATTCTCGGCCCGGAGAACGCGCTTTTCCCCATCCGCGCGGACGCGGGAAGGCTTGCCGAAGCGCCCACCACGTCGCGCTATCCCACGGAGATGTACTACCGTATCTTCGCGGCGAAGTATCTGCCCGAGACGCTGGAGCGCGTGCTGTATCTCGACCCGGACGTGGTGGTCAACGGCCCGGTGCGGCCGCTATACGAGACTCCCATGGGCGACTGCCTGTTCGCGGCGGCCTCCCACGTGCGCGAGCTGTTCCGCCGGGTCAACGAGCTGCGGCTGGACATGGACGAGCGCAGCCCCTACATCAACTCCGGCGTGATGCTGATGAATCTGAGCCGGCTGCGGGCGGAGCAGCGGGAGGACGAGGTGTTCGACTACATCGAGCGCCATTCCTCGGCGCTGCTGCTGCCGGATCAGGACGTGCTCAGCGGTCTGTACGGCCCGCGCATTCTGCCGCTGGATCCCCTGCGCTACAACATGACCGAGCGGCTGGCCGCGCTGCGCGGGCTGGAGCCGGACTGGGTGCGGCAAAACAGCGTGCTGATTCACTACTGCGGCCGCAACAAGCCCTGGAAGAAGCACTACGCCGGACGGCTGGGCTTCTTCTATCAGGATGCGCTGGCGCGAATGGAGGCGGAGACGGAGAATCTGTGACGGCTTTTCTCCCCTCGTTTTTTCTGGGCAAAGCCGCCCAAATGCTCAAAATTCAATCAAGTGCGCCCATATGTTCAGAAATCGGACACGGCGCATTTTTTGTTTATTGCGGCGGCGTTCTGCGCAGGCTATAATAAACATCGTCAAAGGGAAACAGTTCCCGGACGAAAGTTTATCGAGGAGGTCATTCGTGATGTATTATTCCAGCGGTAATTATGAGGCGTTTGCCCGTCCCCGCAAGCCTGAAGGCGTCGACCAGAAGTCGGCATATATTATCGGCAGCGGCCTGGCCGCTCTGACGGCCGCCTGCTATCTCGTCCGCGACGGACAGATGAAGGGCGAGCACATTCACATTCTGGAGAAGGATCAGCTGGCCGGCGGCGCGTGCGACGGCTGGAAGTTCGAAAACGTGGGCTACGTCATGCGCGGCGGCCGCGAGATGGACAACCACTTCGAGGTCATGTGGGATCTGTTCCACTCCATCCCGTCCATCGAGACCGAGGGCGTGAGCGTGCTGGACGAGTACTACTGGCTGAACAAGGCCGACCCCAACTACTCCCTGTGCCGCGCGACGGTGAACCGCGGCGAGGACGCGCACACCGACGGCAAGTTCGACATCTCCGACAAGGGCGCGATGGAGATCATGAAGCTGTTCTTCACGCCCAACGAGGATCTTCAGGACAAGCGCATCACCGACGTCTTCGACGACGAGGTATTCAACAGCAACTTCTGGCTCTACTGGCGCACCATGTTCGCCTTCGAGAACTGGCACAGCGCGCTGGAGATGAAGCTGTATCTGCAGCGCTACATCCACCACATCGGCGGTCTGCCGGACTTCAAGGCGCTGCGCTTCACCAAGTACAACCAGTACGAGTCCATGATTCTGCCCATGGTAAAGTATCTGGAGAAGGCCGGCGTGCAGTTCCACTTCGGCGTGAAGGTGGTCAACGTGCTGTTCGACTGCAAGCCCGAGCGCAAGGTGGCCACGAGCATCGAGACCCTCCGCGACGGCAGGGAGGAAAGCATCGCCCTGACCGAGAACGATCTGGTGTTCATCACCAACGGCGGCTGCGTGGAGAATTCCGCCATGGGCAGCCAGAACGAGCCCGCGCCCTACAACACCGAAATCAAGGCCGGCGGCGGCTGGGATATGTGGCGCAAGATCGCCGCGCAGGATCCCGCCTTCGGCCATCCGGACAAGTTCTGCCACGACCCCGAGCAGACCAACTGGATGAGCGCCACGGTGGAGACGCTGGACGAGCGCATCATCCCCTATATCAAGGCCATCTGCAAGCGCGATCCCTTCACCGGCAAAGTCGTCACCGGCGGCATCGTCACCGTGAAGGATTCCTCCTGGCTGATGAGCTGGACCATCAACCGCCAGCCCCAGTTCCGTTCCCAGCCGAAGGATCACTGCCTGGTGTGGGTCTACTCCCTGTTCACCGACAAGGTCGGCGACTATGTGAAGAAGCCCATGCGCGAGTGCACCGGCAGGGAGATCTGCATGGAGTGGCTGTATCACATCGGCGTGCCGGAGGATCAGATCGAGGAGCTGGCCGAGCACAGCGCCAACACCGTGCCGGTGATGATGCCCTACATCGACGCGTTCTTCATGCCGCGCGCCTACGGCGATCGCCCGAAGGTCGTGCCCGACGGCGCGGTGAACTTCGCCTTCCTCGGCCAGTTCGCCGAGACTCCGCGCGACACCATCTTCACCACCGAGTATTCCATGCGCACCGGCATGGAGGCCGTGTACACGCTGCTGAACGTGGACCGCGGCGTGCCGGAGGTCTGGGGCAGCGTCTACGACATCCGCGACCTGCTCAACGCCACCGTGCAGCTGCGCGACGGCAGGAAGATCACCGATATGGACGCAAACCTGCTCGAAAAGCTGGCCTTCAAGGCGGCGATGGGCAAGATCGCCGGCAGCGACCTCGAAAAGCTGCTGAAGGAATACAAGCTCATCTGAGGCAAATAGATGCGGCGGGAAACCGTTTGGTTTCCCGCCGCGTTTTTTGCCCATCGAAAGGCAAGGAAACGCGGGCTGCAACAGAGGGCGCATACCAAAGGTATGCAGCCGATTTTGCAGCCCGCGCCGACGAAGCAGGCGGAAATCTCTGCGTTTGTCAGAGTCCGTGCCGATCCTTGGGATCGGCACGGCTCTTTTCATGCCCCGAAGCAGGTGAACATGACCGCGAGATAGGCGATGTACAGCACGCCGGCCAGAACGCCCATCCAGCGCTTGAAGCGGCCGCAGGCGAGGGCGGGAATCATCGTCGCCGCGGTGACGATCAGGCAGGCGGGAATGTCCAGCAGCATTCCCTGACGCTCCACGGGCAGCGGCTTGCCCGAAATCAGCGCGCACAGCGGCATGATCAGCGACAGATCCATGATGTTCGCGCCGATGATGTTGCCCACGGACAGCGACGCCTGCTTCTTGCGCACGGCGGTGATCGTCGTCACCAGCTCGGGAAGCGAGGTGCCGATGGAGATCATCGTCGCAGCGATCACCGCGTCCGGCACGCCCAGCGACGCGGCCAGCGCCGAGCCGTTGTCGATCAGCAGCTGCGCGCCCAGCACCACCGCCGCCGCGCCCAGCAGGAATTTGCCGATGTTCGCCGGAATCGCGCCCCTGTCCATTTCGGGCTTTTCCACGGTCTCCGTGCCCTGCTCACGCTTTGCGGCAAACAGGCTCTCGGCGATGAACGCGGCGAACACCACCAGAATCAGAACGCTCTCCGCGATGGACAGCACGCCGTCGCGGGTGAAGGCGAACAGCGCGGCGATGGCGATCAGCAGCAAGCCAGCCTTCACGCCGAACTGCTTTCGCGTCATGGCGCAGGTCATGCAGATCAGCGCGATGCACATAATTACGCCGATATTGGCCGTGACCGAGCCCACGGCATTGCCCACGGCGATGTCCACATTGCCCTCCAGCGCCGCGAACACCGACACCAGCATCTCCGGCAGCGTCGTGGCAAAGCTGACCACCGTCGCGCCGATGATGAACTTGGGAATGCCCGAGGCCTCAGCGATCCACGTGGACGCATCGACGAACCAGTCGCCGCCCTTGATGATGCACAGAAGGCCCAGCCCAAACAGAACGAGAATCATAAAGAGGCTGCTGCCGGTAAAATCCAGACCCATGAGAATCCTCCTGACCGGACGAACGTACAAAAAAAGACTTTCCGCACGATCATCCGCTGTGATGTGCTAAAAGTCTCATTACCTAATCAATAGGCGCATGTCCACCGGCTGCTGCGAGCCGGGCGATGTTGAGCATGCTTTACAACTACTCCCTTTTAACAGAAGTTAGAATACCACAACACCGCGCCTTTGTCAACGTCTTCCGGTTGAAGTTTGCGCAAAAGAGCCATTCCTCAGACGCGTCATTGCGCAAAAGAACCGCCGCTTCCTGCGAAACGGCGGTTCCATTTTCTGAAAAATCAGACCAGCTCGAGGATGACCATCTCGGCGGAGTCGCCGCGACGGGGGCCCTTTTTGATCAGGCGGGTATAGCCGCCGCCCTGGCCCTTTTCCTCAGCGCGCTTCTTGTACTTGGGCGCGACTTCGCGGAAGAGCTTCTCCACGACGGGGTGGTTGATCTCGCTCTTGCGCTTTTTGAAGTCGTCCTTGTCCTCGTCCTCTTTCTGAACGAGGGGCATGTCGTACAGATAGCGCATGACCTGGCGACGGGCAGCCAGACGGGCGGGAGCGTCGTTGGTGACGGTGATCTCGCCGGACTGCATCTTGTCGTTCATGGTCTTCTTGGTCACTTCAACGGTATTGTCACACTGGCGCATGGCAACGGTGATCAGATGCTCAGCCAGAGACTGAACTTCCTTGCCGCGCGCGAGAGTGGTTTCGATTTTGCCGTACCAGATCAGATTGGTGACCTGATTGCGGAGCATCGCCATTCTCTGGTCGGTCGGCCGACCCAGCTTGCGATTGGCCATTTCCGGTTTCCTCCCTTGATGCTCAATATCGGTAGCAAGTTATTCCTCGGGGTTTTTGAGCGCCAGACCCAGGGCGACGAGCTTCTGCTCCACCTCTTCCAGCGACTTTTTGCCGAGGTTGCGAACCTTCATCATGTCCTCCTGATTGCGCTGAACCAGCTCGGCCACAGTGTTGATTCCCGCGCGCTTCAGGCAGTTGAACGCGCGCACGGAGAGATCCAGCTCTTCGATGGTCATCTCCAGAATTTTTTCTTTGGAATCATTTTCGGGCTCGTTATAGTCCACGCGGACGACATTGACCGTCAGGTCGATGAACAGGCGCATATTGTTGGTCAGAATCTGCGCGGCGGAGGCCAGAGCTTCCTTCGGCAGAATGCTTCCGTTGGTCCACACCTCAATGGTCAGCTTGTCGTAGTCGGTGACCTGACCGACGCGGGTATCCTCGACGGAATAGCTGACCTTGCGGATGGGCGTGAAGATGGAATCGACCGGGATCACGCCGATGGGCATGCCGCCGACCTTATTGCGCTCCACCGCGAGCTGCTTGTTGCGCTCGGCGGTGACATAGCCGCGGCCCTTCTCCAGGGTGATCTGCATCTGCAGATGCGCGCCCTCGGAAAGCGTGGCGATGTGCAATTCGGGATTGACGATCTCCACCTCGTCGTCCGCCTTGATGTCGGCAGCGGTCACTTCACAGGGGCCCTGCGCATCGATGGTGACGACCTTCGGCTGTTCGGTAAAGAGCTTCGCAGACAGCAGCTTGATGTTCAGGATCAGCTCCGCGACGTCTTCCTTGACGCCGGGAACGGTCGAAAACTCGTGCTGCACGCCCTCGATACGGACGCTAGTTGCCGCCACACCGGGAAGCGAATTGAGCAAGACGCGGCGAAGCGAATTGCCCAGCGTCTGGCCGAAGCCGCGCTCCAGGGGGTTGACGACGAACTTTCCATATCGGCTGTTCTCGCCGATCTCTACACGTTCGATTTTGGGTTTTTCGATCTGATCGATCACTCAGCTTATCCTCCTCTCCTATCGCGGCGCGACTTGCGCTGCAACCGCGGAGCTTGCCTTCGAAACCGGCGCAGCTTCGTATCCGCGCGAGAATCGAAAGCCTAACCTGCAAAACACGGGTTTTAAAGCAATTAGCGGGAGTAAAGCTCGACGATCAGGTTCTCAGCGACCTCAAAGTCGATGTCCTCACGGACGGGAAGCGCGACGATCTTGCCCTCGAAGGAATCGGCGGCGCGCTCAATCCACTGGGGAGTGGCCTTCTTGCCGAACTCCTCGAGCAGAGCCTTGAACTTCACGGAGGACTGGGACTTCTGGCACACGGCGACGACGTCGCCGACCTTCACCTGGGCGGACGGAATGTTGCAGCGCTTGCCGTTGACGGTGAAATGGCCATGGTTGACCAGCTGGCGCGCCTCGCGGCGGGTGGAAGCAAAGCCCATGCGATAGACGACATTGTCCAGACGACGCTCCAGCTCCTGGAGCATGATCTCGCCGGTGATGCCCTTCTTGCTCTCGGCCTTCTCATAGTAGCCGTGGAACTGCTTCTCCAGCACGCCATAAATGAACTTAACCTTCTGCTTTTCGTTCAGCTGCTTGCCGTACTCAGACTGCTTGCGGCGGACGTTCGCCTTCGGGTTGCGGGTGGTCTCCTTGGAGTAACCAAGCACTGCAGGAGACAAACCCAGCGTCTTGCACCTTTTCAGTACGGGCTGTGAATTCTTAGCCATGTTCGGCTTCTCCTTTCATTACACTCTTCTGCGCTTCGGCGGACGGCATCCGTTGTGCGGGATGGGCGTCACGTCCTTGATCATGTTGACCTCGAGACCCGCAGCCTGAAGGGAGCGGATGGCGGCCTCACGTCCGGAGCCGGGGCCCTTGACGTAGACTTCGACGGTCTTCAGACCGAACTCCATCGCAGCCTTCGCGGCGGTCTCAGCCGCAGACTGAGCGGCAAAGGGCGTGGACTTCTTGCTGCCGCGGAAACCCAGTCCGCCGGCGCTGGCCCAGCTCAGAGCATTGCCTGCCGTGTCGGTGATCGTCACGATCGTATTGTTAAAAGAAGAGCGGATATGGGCGGCGCCGCGCTCGACGAGCTTCTTCTCGCGGCGCTTGCGGGTAACCCTCTTCAGCTTCGGCTTTGCCATAGCGATTTTTCCTCCCTAAAATGTCCTACGTCTTACTTCTTCTTCTTACCGGCAGCCTGCTTCTTCGGGCCCTTGCGGGTACGGGCGTTCTGCTTGGTATTCTGGCCGCGCACGGGAAGGCCGCGGCGATGACGAAGGCCGCGATAGCAGCCGATCTCCATCAGACGCTTGATGTTCATGGAAACTTCGCGACGCAGATCGCCCTCCACCTTCAGGTGATGGTCGATATAGTCGCGCAGCTTGGAAATATCTTCTTCGGTCAGATCCTTAACGCGCGTGTCGGGATTGACGCCGGTCGCCTCGATAATGTCGTCGGCGATGTTGGGGCCAATGCCATAGATATAAGTCAGAGCGACTTCTACGCGCTTCTCACGGGGCAGATCGACACCAGCGATTCGTGCCATGGGATGAATGCACCTCCAACTTGCTTTCGCTTATGGGGTTCGACGCATTGGCGTGCGTCAAACGGGAATTATATGAAAGAATCTCCGGAAAACAAACCGCCGTCCGTCGGGCAATCAGCATTTGCACGACAGAATGCGGCTCATCAGCCGCTCCAGAAATTCTGTTCAAGCTTATAGATTATACCACATAATCCATTTGCCTGCCAACCGAAACCGATGACGCCAATGTTAAATCGCATGTCAATTTCGGTTATTTTTTGCGTTGCACAACAATTCTGAACGAGTGAAGCCGCTTTTATTCATGATTCGCATGAATTCCTGCAAAATTCACTCGTTCAGATCCTGTTATGTCGCTTTCGATCCTCTGCGAACCTTAGCCCTGCTTCTGCTTGTGCTTCGGGTTCTCGCAGATGACCATGACGCGGCCCTTGCGCTTGATGATCTTGCACTTCTCGCACATGGGCTTTACGGAAGGTCTCACTTTCATGATGTTGCCTCCTTACTTCAATCCGATCGGTCAGCTCTTGGAGCGCCATGTGATGCGACCGCGGGTCAGATCATACGGCGAGAGCTCAATCGTAACCTTATCACCCGGATAAATTCGGATGTAGTTCATCCGCATCTTTCCGGACACATGCGCCAGTATCTTGTGCCCGTTGGGCAACTGCACTTCAAACATGGCGTTGGGATAGGACTCTGTGACAACGCCTTCAACTTCAATAACATCAGACTTGGACAAGCTTATCCGCCTCCTTTTCCAGCCATGAGCGAACTTCATGATTTTCCACCGCCGGGCCGTCAGCCAGGCGATTTTTCAGATCGGAAACCGTGGAACCGGTGGGTTTGAGATGCTTGCGGCGCTTTTTTTTCAGGCGCTCCATGCCGCGGAGCTTTCCGTCGGCAACGCGGACGAAGTTTTCGTCCAGCTCTTCGATGACCACGAAGAGCCTTCCCTCGTCGCGCCCGGCCTTGGAACGAACGATGCTGCCAACCTCAATGGGAAACATCTTCATTTCAGAGCCTCCGACACCTTGGCTCCCGGGAAGGAGAGCACCTCCGGCTCGCCGTCCGTAATGAGAATCGTATGCTCATAATGGGAGGCGAGGCTGCCGTCACGGGTGCAGATCGTCCAATCGTTGTCATCGACAAAGACCTTCCAAGTGCCCATGGAGATCATGGGCTCGATGGCGATGGTCATGCCCTTCTGCAGCCTGACGCCGCGGCCGGGCGCGCCGAAATTCGGAACGTTGGGATCCTCGTGCATTTCCTGGCCAATACCATGACCGCAGAGATCGCGGATCACGCCGTAGCCGTGCTTTTCAGCATGTTCCTGAATGGCGTGGGACACGTCGCCCAGGCGGTTGCCCTCGCGCGCCATGTTCGCGCCGATCCAGAAGCACTCTTCCGTAACGTCGACGAGCTTCTGCGCCTCTTCGGTTCCGCCCCCGACGAGGACGGAGAAGGCGCTGTCGGACTGCCAGCCGTTCAAAATCACGCCGCAGTCCACGCTCAGCAGCTGTCCCTTGCGAAGCTTTTCGCTGCTCGCAAATCCGTGTACCACCTGATCGTCCACCGAAGCGCAGATCGAATAGGGGAAGCCCTCGAAGCCCTTGAAGGACGGAACCGCGCCGGCCTCGCGAATGAGCTTTTCAGCCAGTCGATCGAGGTGCATCGTGGTCACGCCGGGCTGGATTTCACCGCGCAGATGCTCGAGCACGCTGTGCAGCAGCGCGCCGGCCTTGCGCATCTTCTCAATCTGGGATTCGTTCTTGATGGTAATCATGCGTTACTCCAGCGAAGTGAGGATGGCCTTGAACACATCCTCCGGTCGGCTGTCGCCGTCCACGGTGGCCAGAGAGGCCACGTCGATGCGGCGAAGCTTGCCCTGCTCCGAATAATATCCGATCAGCGGCGCGGTCTGCTCATGGTAGACCTTCAACCGATTGGAGATCGTAGCGGGCTTGTCATCATCTCGCTGATAGACCTCGCCGCCGCAAACCGGGCAGACGTTCTGGTCAGCGAGCTTGGTAATGTGGAACGTTCCGCTGCACTTGCGGCAGACCCTGCGGCCCGTCAGGCGGGCGAGCAGGCGCTCGTCAGGCACGTCGATGTCCACAACGGCGTCCGGCGCGCAGATTCTGTCCAGCGCCTCGGCCTGCTCCACCGTTCGCGGAAAACCGTCCAGCAGATAGCCGCCCGCGCAGTCGCTCTCGGAAAGGCGCTCGCGCACCATGTCGATCACGACGCTGTCGGGAACCAGCTGACCCTGGTCGATATACCTCTTGGCCTCCAGTCCCGTGGGCGTTTCGTTGGCGATGGCCGCGCGGAACATGTCGCCGGTGGAGATGTGCGGGATCCGCAGGTGCGCGCTTACGCCCGCAGCCTGCGTTCCCTTTCCTGCCCCGGGAGGGCCCAGAAAAATTAATTTCATCGGAACTCCTCCGCGATTACTTCAGGAAGCCCTTGTAGTGACGCATCAGCATCTGGCTCTCCAGCTGACGCATGGTTTCCATCGCGACGGAAACGGCGATCATCAGAGAGGAGGCCGCGAACGGCAGATATACCTTGGCGATGGCGTAGATGATCGTGGGGATCACCGCGAGAACCGCCAGATAGATCGCGCCGAAGGTGGTGATGCGGGTGCTGATCTTCTTAATGAAGTCGCTGGTGGGCTTGCCCTGGCGAATGCCGGGGATCATACCGCCGTTGTTCTGGATATTCTTCGAAATTTCAACAGGGTTGAAGCTGATCGCAGAATAGAAGAACGTGAAGCCGAAGATCATCAGCGCAAAGATCAGCTGGTAGCCCCAGCTCATGGTGGAGACATTGTTGGTCCACCAGTGATACGCGGAAGAGTTCTGGAAGAACGCCAGAATGGTCGACGGGAACTGCATGATGGAGCTCGCGAAGATCAGCGGCAGGACGCCGGAGGCGTTCAGCTTCAGCGGGATGTGCGTGGACTGGCCGCCGTACATTCTGCGGCCGACCATGCGCTTGGAGTACTGAATCGGAATACGACGCTCGCCGAGCTCGACGAACACGATGCCGAGGATCAGGATCACGAACACGACGACCGACGCGATCATCGCGGGGATGCTGACCTGAGAAACGTCCTTGAACAGGTAGTAGACGTTTCCGGAGACGCTCGTGGCGATGTTCGCGGTGATGCCGGCGAAGATCAGCAGGCTGATGCCGTTGCCGATGCCGCTCTCCGTGATGCGCTCACCGATCCACATGGCCAGCGCGGTGCCCGCCGCAAGGCAGAAACCGATGGTCAGCAGGCCAAAGACGGAGTTGGTGGCGTTCGCCTTCATGCCGTAGGTCAGCGCGATGGCCTGGACGAAGCCGAGGCCGACGGTGACGTAACGGGTGATCTGAGCGATCTTCTTCTGGCCCTCTTCACCCTGCTTCTGAAGCTCTTCGAGCTTCGGAATGGCGACGCACAGCAGCTGCATGATAATGGATGCGTTGATGTACGGGGTGATGCCCATGGCCATGATGTTGTAGTTGGAGAAATTCGAACCGGTCATCGACTGGATGAAGCCGAGAATCGAATAGCGCTCCAGAATGGCGGCGATAGCCGAGGTGTCAACGCCGGGGGTGGGGATGTAGCAGAGCAGTCTGTAGATCAGCAGCATACCCAGCGTATACAGGATCTTCTTGCGGATTTCGACGATCTTCCATGCGTTACGCAAAGTCTCACGCATTTCAGATCACCTCTGCTTTCCCGCCTGCCGCCTCGATCTTCTGCTTTGCGGACTCGGAGAACTTGTTCGCCTGAACCGTAAGCTTCTTCGTGATTTCGCCGTTGCCCAGAATCTTGACGCCATCCTCCACGTTCTTGATGACGCCGTACTGGATCAGCTCCACAGGGGTGACGACCATGCCGTCCTCGAAGATCTCGAGACGATCGACGTTGATGGCGACGTACTCCTTGCGGAAGATGTTGGTGAAGCCGCGCTTCGGAAGGCGCATGGTCAGAGGCATCTGGCCGCCTTCGAATCCGGGACGCTTGCCGCCGCCGGAACGCGCCTTCGCGCCCTTGTGGCCCTTACCGGAGGTCTTGCCCAGACCGGAGCCAGTGCCGCGTCCAAGGCGCTTGGGTGCCGTAGTCGCGCCAACGGCGGGTTTCAGATCATGAAGTTTCATGTTGCGGCCTCCTTAGTCTGCAATTTCTTCGACCTTGACCATGTGCTTGACCTTGAAGATCATGCCGCGGGTGGCCGGGTTGTCTGCCTTGACGACGGTGTGGCCGACGTGATGGAGACCCAGCGCCTTGATGGTGGCAATCTGATCCTTCAGGCAGGCGATGGTGGACTTGGTCTGCGTAATCTTAAGCTTCATTGTGCGTGTACCCCCTTAACCGAGCAGCTCTTCGACAGTCTTGCCGCGCAGTTTGGCAACCTGCTCGGCGCTGCGGAGCTGGGCGAGACCCGCGAGGGTGGCTCTGACCATGTTGATCTTGTTGTTGGAGCCGATGGACTTGGTCACGATGTCCTTGATGCCGACGGCTTCGAGAACCGCACGGACGGGGCCGCCGGCGATAACGCCGGTACCTTCCGGAGCGGGGAGCATCTTGACCTTGCCGGTTCCGAACACGCCGACCACCTCATGGGGGATCGTGGTGCCGTTCATCGGAACGGTGATCATGGACTTCTTGGCGTCTTCCGTTCCCTTGCGAACCGCTTCGGGAATTTCCACGGCCTTGCCCATGCCACAGCCTACGCGGCCGTTTTCATCGCCGACCACCATCAGCGCGGAGAACCGCATGTTGCGGCCGCCCTTGACGGTCTTGGAAACGCGATTGATCGCGACCAGTTTCTCTTTGAATTCACTCACTTGCTCGTTGCGCTGCATTGCGTTCAGTTCCTCCTTTATTAGAAGTTCAGACCGCCCTCGCGAGCGCCGGCTGCAAGCTCGGCTACGCGACCGGTGTAGATATAGCCACCGCGGTCAAAGACGACTTCTTTGATGCCCGCCGCGACGGCACGCTCAGCGACGATCTTGCCGACGAGCTTGGCAGCGCCCTTCTTGTCCAGCTCCGCAGCCTGAGAAGCGATGTCCTTCTCCACGGTGGAAGCGGCAGCCAGCGTGCGGCCAGCCATGTCGTCGATAATCTGTGCCTCGATGTGACGATTGCTGCGATAGACGCAAAGGCGCGGACGTTCGGGCGTTCCGCTGATCTTTTTGCGTACACGCTCATGACGGATCTTGCGAACCTCGTTGCGATCACGCTTGTTAAACATTTGCGGTACCCTCCCTTATTACTTCTTACCGGCCTTGCCTTCCTTGCGGCGGATGTGCTCGTCCTCATAGCGGATGCCCTTGCCCAGATACGGCTCGGGCTTGCGCAGCTTGCGGATGTCCGCTGCGACCGCGCCGACGACCTGCTTGTCGATGCCCTTGACGATGATCTTCGTGGCGGCGGGCGCCTCAAAGGTCACATGGTCGGGAGCGTCGATCACGATGGGATGAGAATAGCCCAGCGCCAGGTTCAGCTTGTTGTTCTCCACGGTGGCGCGATAGCCGACGCCTTCCATCAGGAGAACCTTCTCGAAGCCCTTGGTGACGCCAACGACCATATTGTTGATCAGAGAGCGGTACAAACCATGCATCGAGCGATGGGGCTTGCTGTCGGACGGACGGGAGACGATGATTTCGCTGCCGACCTGTTCGACCTTCATATCCTTATTGACCTTCTGACTCAGTTCGCCCTTCGGGCCCTTGACGGTCACGGTGTTGTCGTCCGCGATGGTCACGGTAACGCCGGCGGGAACCGGAATCGGAAGCTTACCGATTCGACTCATTCTAGTGTACCTCCCACTCTTACCAGATATAGGCCAGAACTTCGCCGCCGATGCCGGCGTTGCGGGCCGCCTTGTCGGTCATCACGCCCTTGGACGTGGAGACGATGGCGATGCCCAGTCCGCCCAGAACCTTCGGGATCTCGTCGTTCCTGGCGTAAACGCGCAGGCCGGGCTTGGAGATGCGCTTGAGGCCCTTGATGACGGACTCTTTGCCGGCGGCATACTTCAGGGTCACTTTGATCTGTCCCTGAACGCCGTCGTCGATGAAATCAACAGACTTGATATAGCCTTCGTCCAGCAGAATCTTCGCGATTTCCTTCTTCAGGTTGGAAGCGGGAATCGTGACGCTGTCATGTCTGGCAATCAGGCCATTGCGGATTCGGGTGAGCATATCCGCGATGGGATCGTTAATAACCATGTGAAAACCTCCTTCTATTGCCAGATTACCAGCTGGCCTTGCGGACTCCCGGGATCTGGCCGGCGTAGGCCAGTTCGCGGAAGCAGATACGGCAGACGCCGTACTTGCGCAGAACCGAGTGCGGGCGGCCGCAGATGCGGCAGCGGGTGTAGGCGCGGGTCGAGAACTTCGCGGGCCTCGCCTGCTTAACCTTCATGCTTGTCTTTGCCACGTTGAATTTCCTCCTTCAATCAAGCCTGGAAGGGCATGCCCATCAGGCGGAGCAGCTCCTTGGCTTCCTCGTCGGTCTTGGCCGTGGTGACGAAAACCATCTCCATGCCGCGGATTTTTTCAACTTTGTCGTACTCGATCTCCGGGAAGATCAGCTGCTCGCGAACGCCCAGGGAGTAATTGCCGCGGCCGTCGAAGGCCTTGGCGGAAACGCCGCGGAAGTCGCGCACGCGCGGAAGCACGATGCTGACAAGCTTGTCCGTGAACTCATACATTCTGTCGCCGCGCAGAGTCACCTTCGCGCCGACGTTCATGCCCGCGCGGAGCTTGAAGTTTGCGATGGACTTCTTCGACTTGGTGACCAGCGGCTTCTGGCCGGAGATGGTCGCCAGCTCGGTGACGGCGGTCTCAAGTGCCTTGGCGTTGTCCTTGCAATCGCCCAGGCCCATGTTGATTACGACCTTTTCCAGGCGCGGAATCTCCATGACGTTCTTGTAGTTGAACTTCTGCTGGAGCGCCGGAACGACTTCCGCGCGATACTTATCCTGCAATCTAGTCACAGCGTAGTTCCTCCTTTAACATCACTTGTCGATGGTCGCGCCGCAACCCTTGTTCTTGCAGACGCGAACCTTACGACGGGAGGCCTTGCCTTCGCCTTCGACAAACTTGTGACCGACCTTGGTGGGCTTGCCACACTTGGGGCAGACGATCATGACCTTGCTCGCAGAGATCGCGGCTTCCTTGTCGACGATGCCGCCGGGCATTCCCTGCCCACGGGGCTTCTGGTGCTTTTTCACCATCGCAACGCCTTCAACGATCACCTTGCCGGTTTCCGGGAAGGCCTTCTGAACCTTGCCGGTCTTGCCCTTATCTTCGCCGGAGAGAACCTTTACGGTGTCGCCGGACTTAACAAACAGATTTGCCATAGTGCACCTCCATTAAAGCACTTCCGGCGCCAGCGAGACGATCTTCATATAATCCTTCTCGCGGAGCTCGCGTGCGACAGGCCCAAAGATGCGGGTGCCCCTGGGCTGCTTCTGATCGTTGATGATAACGGCCGCGTTGTCATCAAAGCGGATGTAGGTGCCGTCGGGACGACGGTACTGCTTCTTCGTGCGGACGATGACGGCCTTCACGACGTCGCCCTTCTTGACCGCTCCGCCGGGGGTAGCGGACTTGACGGACGCGACGATGACGTCACCGACGCTGCCGGTACGGCGGAAAGAGCCGCCCAGCACGCGGAAGCACATGATTTCCTTTGCGCCGGAATTATCGGCAACCTTCAAACGAGTTTGAGGCTGAATCATTTTTTCTTCCTCCTTGCCTTGGGCTTACTTCGCCTTTTCGATAATCTCAACCAGACGCCAGCACTTGTCCTTGGACAGCGGGCGGGTCTCCATGACGCGCACGGTATCGCCGATGCCGCACTCGTTGTTTTCATCGTGCGCCTTGAAGCGCTTGGTGCGGTTCATGATCTTGCCGTACAGCGGATGCTTCACGCGGGTGCGAATCTCAACGACGATGGTCTTGTCCATCTTGTCGGAAACAACAACGCCGGTACGAGTCTTACGCATTCCTCTTACTTCAGCCATTTTTACGTTGCCTCCTTTCGTCTTACGCCTTCTCGGCCATCTCGCGCTGACGGATCACCGTCTTGACGCGGGCGATGGACTTGCGGCACTCGTTGATCGCAGCCGTGTTCTGCAGCTGACCGGTGGCCAGCTGGAAGCGAAGGTTGAACAGCTCGCTCTTCTTGGCCTTCAGGTCGGTGTCGAGCTCGGCCATGGTCTTGCCCTGCAGGGCCTTCATTGCTTCTTTGGTCTTCATTGCTCTTCACCACCCATCTTGTTTTCTTCGCGCTTGATGATCTTGGTCTTGATCGGCAGCTTGTGGGAAGCCAGACGCAGCGCCTCGCGGGCCGCGGCTTCGTCGATGCCGCCGATTTCGAAGAGCACGCGGCCGGGCTTCACAACCGCGACCCAGTACTCGGGAGCGCCCTTACCGGAACCCATTCGGGTCTCGGCCGGCTTGGCCGTCACGGGCTTGTCGGGGAAAATCTTGATCCAGACCTGACCGCCGCGCTTGGTGGAACGGGTCATGGCCTGACGAGCCGCCTCGATCTGGTTGGAGGTGATCCAGCCAGGCTGAGTGGCGATGATACCAAATTCGCCATAGGCGAGGAAATTGCCGCGCTGGGCCTTACCCTTCATGCGGCCGCGCATCGTCTTGCGATGCTTGACTCTCTTAGGCATCAGCATGACTTATTTTCCTCCTTCCATCCTTCTCTTGCCGTCGAAGCGGCGACGATTCTCGCGGGGCGCGGGAAGGTCGACGTTGCCGACGAGCTTCTTGTCCTTGTTCAGGACCTGTCCCTTGTAAACCCAGACCTTGACGCCGATGCGGCCGTAGGTGGTCTTCGCCTCGGCAAAGCCGTAGTCGATGTTGGCGCGCAGGGTCTGCAGCGGGATGGAACCCTCGTGATAGCCTTCGGAACGCGCGATGTCGGCGCCGCCCAGACGGCCGGACACTGCGGTCTTAATTCCCTTGGCGCCGGACTTCATGGCGCGACCGATGGTCTGCTTCATGGCGCGGCGGAAGGAGATGCGCTTCTCGAGCTGCTGAGCGATGTTCTCGGCGACGAGCTGCGCGTCGGTGTCGGGGTTCTTGATCTCGATGATGTCCAGGCCGACCGGCTTGCCGAGGAAGGCTTCGACTTCCTTCTTCAGAGCCTCGACGCCCGCGCCGCCCTTGCCGATGACGATGCCCGGCTTGGCGGTGTAGACGGTCACGGTGACCTTGGAGGCGGTGCGCTGGATGTCGATGTGGGAAATGCCCGCGCTCTCCAGCTTGGCCTTCAGCATCTTGCGAAGATTGTAGTCCTCAACGAGGTTGTTGGAGAAATCCTTTTTCCCGGCGTACCACTTGGTGCTCCAATCGAGGATGACACCAACGCGCGCGCCATGGGGATTAACTTTCTGACCCATTCTTTAATCCTCCCTCACTTCTGGTCGAGCACGATCGTAATGTGGCTGGTGTGCTTCTTGATCATGTCGGCACGACCGTGGGAACGAGCCCAGTAACGCTTGAGCGTGGGGCCCTGATTTGCATACGCTTCCGCAACGTACAGGCTGGAACGATCCATTTCGAGATTGTTCTCGGCGTTGGCGATGGCGGAGTTGAGCAGCTTCTCAACATAGGGAGCGGCGCTCTTGGGCGTGTACGCGAGGATTGCGAGAGCCTGATCCACCTGCTTGCCGCGGATGAGATCGACGACGATCTTCACCTTGCGGGGAGTCACGCGGATATACTTGGCAGTTGCGCGCGGGCGCTTATCGGCGTTCGCCTTGCGCGCGGCCGCCTTCTCTTTTACACGAGTTGCCATATTCTATACTCTCCTTCCCTTACTTGCGGGTAGACGCTTTTTCACCGGCGTGTCCCCTGAAGGTACGGGTGGGGGCGAATTCGCCGAACTTGTGTCCGACCATATCTTCGGTCACATAGACCGGGACATGCTTGCGGCCGTCATGGACGGCAACCGTATGTCCGATAAAGTCCGGGAAAATGGTAGAAGAACGAGACCAGGTCTTCAGAACCTTCTTCTCGCCGGCGGCATTCATCTCCTGAACGCGCTTGAGAAGCACGGGCTGAATGAACGGGCCCTTTTTAACGGATCTGCTCATTGGGTTTGCCTCCTTTCAGGCTTACTTCTTCTTGGAAGCTCTGCTGACAATCAGCTTATCGGAATACTTGCGATGCTTGCGGGTCTTGACGCCCTGCGTCTTCTTGCCCCACGGAGACATCGGAGCGGGCATGCCCACCGGAGAACGGCCTTCGCCGCCGCCGTGGGGATGGTCGCAGGGGTTCATGACCACGCCGCGGACGCTGGGACGGATGCCCATGTGACGGGAGCGGCCGGCCTTACCGATGCGGACGTTGGAGTGGTCGGTGTTGCCAACCTGGCCGACGGTCGCGCGGGCGTTCATGCTGACCATGCGAACCTCGCCGGAGGGCAGGCGAACCTGAGCGTGGGTGCCTTCCTTGGCCATCACCTGCGCGGCGGTGCCGGCGGAGCGAACCATCTGGCCGCCGCGGCCGACCTTGATCTCCACGTTGTGGATCAGGGTGCCGAGGGGGATGTTCGCGATGGGCAGGCAGTTGCCGGGCTTGATGTCGGCGGTGGGGCCGGACATGACGGTGTCGCCGACCTTCAGGCCGAGGGGCGCGAGGATATAGCGCTTCTCGCCGTCCGCGTAGTACAGCAGGGCGATGAAGCAGGTGCGGTTGGGATCGTACTCAATCGCCTTGACGACGGCGGGGATGCCGTCCTTGGTGCGCTTGAAGTCGATGATGCGGTACTTGCGGCGAGCGCCGCCGCCCTGATGACGGACGGTGATCTTGCCCTGGTTGTTGCGGCCAGCCTTGTGGCGCAGATCGGTCACCAGAGAACGCTCGGGCGTCTTCTTGGTCACCTCTTCGAAGGTCAGAACCGACATGAAGCGCCGCGCGGGCGAAGTCGGCTTGTACACTCGAATTGCCATGTGGAGTCTCTCCTTCCTGTAAGTGGTTCTTTTTCGGCGAACCTGCCATTATTCAGGCGCGCGTTTCGCGCCGTTTCCCGAAGGAATGCGAATTATTCGTTCGCCATGCCCTCGAAGAATTCGATGCCCTTGGAGTCCTTCTTCAGGGTGATGATCGCCTTCTTGACCTCAGGCGTGCGGCCCTGGGTGCGGCCCTGGCGCTTGATCTTGCCCTGGGTGCGCATGGTGTTGACGGACTCGACCTTGACGCCGTCGAAGATGGCCTCGATCGCGCCCTTGATCTCGGTCTTGTTGGCGCCGATGGCAACTTCGAAGGTGTACTTCTTGTCGGCCATCGCGTCATAGGACTTTTCGGTCAGGACCGGCTTTTTGATGATGTCATATGCGCTCTTCATTCTGCGTAAACCTCCTCAACGCGCTTCACGGCGTCCTGCGAGATGATGAACTTGTCGCAGTTCAGGATGTCGACGACATTCATGCTGCCCACGAAAGCGGTGGAGACGCCCTGAATGTTGTTGCTCGCGCGAACGACCATCTCGTTGTTGTCGGCGGTCACGATCAGAGCCTTCTTGTCCGCGCCCAGCGCCTTGAGCATCGCGACGATGTTCCTGGTCTTGGCCTCGGTCAGCTCGATCTTGTCGACGACGACGATTTCGGAATCGTTGACCTTGCTGGTCAGCGCGCTCTTCATCGCCAGGCGGCGAACCTTCTTGGGCACGTTGATGCGGTAGTCGCGGGGCTTGGGAGCGAACACGACGCCGCCGTGGGTGAACTGAGGCGCTCTGCGGCCATGATGACGCGCATTGCCGGTGCCCTTCTGGCGATAGATCTTCTTGCCGCCGCCGCGCACTTCGGTGCGGGTCCTGGCGGACTGAGTGCCCTGACGCTGGGCGTTCAGATAGGCCCGAACGACCGCGTGCATCGCACTGACGTGTACCTCGACGCCGAAGATGTCGTCGGAGAGAGTCATCTCGCCAACCGCGGCGCCCTGCATGTTGAATACTTTAACGTTTGCCATGATTGCGTCCTCCTATTAACCCTTCACAGCGTCGCGCACCATGACGAGACTGCCGTTCGCACCGGGGATCGCGCCCTTGATCATGAGCAGGTTGCGCTCAGCGTCAACCTTCACCACTTCAAGGTTCTGAACCGTCACGCGGTCGCCGCCGTACTGGCCGGCCATGTGCTTGTTCTTGAACACGCGGGACGGGTCAGAGTTCGCGCTCAGAGAGCCGACGCCACGATGATACTTGGAGCCGTGAGCCATCGGGCCGGTGTGCTGGTTCCAGCGCTGGATGGCGCCGGTGTAGCCGTGACCCTTGCTGGTGCCGATGACGTCGATCTTGTCGCCCTGCTCGAACACGTCGCACTTGATGGTGTCGCCGACGGAGTAGGTCGAAATGTCGTCAAAGCGGAACTCGCGAAGATGACGGGCCGGAGCAACGCCTGCCTTGGCAAAATGACCTAGCTCGGGCTTGTTGAGCAGTTTCTTGGCTCTCTGCTCGGAGAGCTCGCCGAAACCGACCTGAACCGCTTCGTAACCGTCGGTCGCCTGGGTCTTCACCATGGTAACGGTGCAGGGGCCCGCTTCAACGACGGTGACCGGGACCAGACGTCCGTCGTCGACGAAGATCTGAGTCATGCCGATCTTGGTGCCGAGAATTGCCTTTTTCATTGTTACACCTCTTTCGGTTATTACGCAAACCGCTTGGCAGTTTGCACGATAAGCCGCAGGATTCCTTGCGCCTCGGGCCGTGAGAGAGCCTTCGGCTTCGGGAAAGCCTTACAGCTTGATCTCGATTTCAACGCCCGCCGGCAGGTCCAGCTTGGTCAGGGACTCCACGGTGCGGGGGGTGGGCTCAAGGATGTCGATCAGGCGCTTGTGGGTGCGCATTTCGAACTGCTCGCGGGAATCCTTGTGCTTGTGGGGGGAGCGCAGGATGGTCACGATTTCCTTCTCGGTGGGGAGCGGAATCGGGCCGGAAACGCGCGCGCCGGAGCGCTTGGCGGTGTCGACGATGCGGGCCGCGCTCGCGTCGATGACCGAGTGCTCGTAGGCCTTGAGCTTGATGCGGATCTTCTGGTTTGCCATTGTCTTTCCTCCTGTTGAACTCATGCACACGCTGCCGGGCGTGCTCTATTCTAATTTTTTCCGACGGGCATGAGCTCCGTCGTCCGATCTGCGGACTGGTCCCCGGAAATTCCCGGCGGGCGATGCTGCCGCAACCTTCCGGTTCATCCCTGTCGTCGTCGTGCAGTATTGGAGCATCCGCATCAGCCGGCACTTTTGCGCATGGATAGCCCTGTACGCGACTTTTCTATTATACACCAAGCCGCCCGCGAATGCAAACGAATCGGGGCGGCAGTGCGTTAATTTTTCAGGAATTTCCGGTCAATATTGCGATTTGGCTTCAATTCGGCGATAAACGGTGACGATATTGCTTCCGAACGCGTTGATCTCGAACCATTTCTCAAACGCGCTCTCGTCCGTCCAGTCGGGAACATATACCTCCTGCGTGCTCGCGCCGTAATACCGCTCCACCACCGCCTGCCATTCCGCCTCGGAAGTGCAGCTTTCCTCCCGGTAATGGGCGTTCCAGACCAGCACCGCGTCGGCCTCGTCGCCCCGCGTCGTCAGATGCACCCGGGCTCTGACTCCCTCGGGCATGCCCGACAGCGCGTTTTCAAACAGCTTCAGGCACGCGCGGTTCGTCGTCACCGTCCACTCGCCCTGGGCCGCCAGGCGCTCCGCAGCGGGCTGCGCCGCCAGCAGCCAGTAATCCGTCTCGTAGTCGTCGCCCGCAAACAGCGCCGCCGCGGGATTGAACGCGCTTCCCTCCAGCGGATGGGTGAGCACAATCGCCGCGCCGTTCACCGCAAGCGCCACAGTCAGCGCGCCCGCGAGCATTCGCCTGCGCCCGGGCCAGAGCCGAAGCGCCTCGGCCATTCCACCCGCGGCCAGCACGATCACCGTGGCGTAGAAAAAGCTGAAGTGCCTCCAGCTGTGGTACAGCACCATCCTTCCCGCCATGCCGTAGACCAGCGGAATCCCTCCGATCAGCAGAACGGCCAGCGCAGGCACGCGCTCGCCGCGCAGCCGCTCGTCCGCCCTCGCGCCGAAGGAACGCACCAGCCTCGCGCCGCCCAACAGCGCAAGGAGCGTAATATAAATCGGAATGGACATCAGCATCAGCCGCGGCAGGTAATCCCACGGCAGCGGGTCGCCGTTGCCCGGGCGATACACCCTGCCGCCGAACAGCACACCGAAATCCCACCGTGAAAAGGACGCGGCGTTGGTCAGCAGATATTTGAAAAAGCCGATGGGATCGCCCCACATGGCGGGCGTGAGCAGCGCATAGCCCGCGGCGAACACGGCGATCGCCGCCGCGCCCATGCGCCACGCGCGCGCGTCCAGCTTCCTTCGAACGATGCGATCGGCGAGGAAGGCCAGCCCCATGCAGCCCCAGCACCACGCGCCGAGGATCTTCGTGTTGGCCGCCAGCGCGCCGAACAGGCTCATCCATACGGCGTCGCGCATGCGCCCCCGGCGAATCCAGCACACGCCCTTCCACATCACCAGCAGGAACAGCGACAGCAGCACCATGTCCTTGTTGTTGTAGTGTCCGTCGGCAAACATGCGCGGCGTGAGATACAGCGTCAGCGCCGCCATGCAGCCGAAGCGCCGCGTCCCGCCATACAGCTCCCGAGCAATGCCATACAGCGCGGCGCAGCCCGTCATGAACCAGAGGAAGGTGTAAAAATGCCATCCGAGCATCATCGCCCGGCGGGAAATTCCGCCCAGCAGCACTCCCGCCGGCAGAAACGGATAATACGCCGCAATGCCGTGGTCGCGCTCGATGCTCTGAGAAATCCGCGGCGCGTCCTCCAGCAGCGCCCGGCTGACGGGATGCTCCTCGCCCAGCAGGCGGCAGGCGTACTCCGCTGCGTTGGCCTTGAGAATGCGATATTCCGAATTCTCATCCGCGATCATGCCATAGGAAAACCCGGCCAGCGCGCCCACGATCAGCAGCAGCGCAAAGAACGCCGCCGCCGCCCGGCGCGGCCAGTCCGCCCGCACCGTCATTGATCGTCCCCCAGCGTCTCCTCGAGGATGAACTTGGGCCGGCGCTTGGTCTCCATGTAGATCTTGCCGATGTATTCGCCGATGAGGCCCAGCGCCGTCAGCTGAAGGCCGCCCAGCAGCCAGATGGACATCATGATGGACGCCCAGCCCGCCACGCTGCGGCCGGAAATCAGCGAAACCAGCACATAAATCGCCATGGCCACGCCCAGCAGCCCGCAGAGCAGTCCGGCAAAAGTAACGTATCGGATGGGCTTGTTGCTCAGGCTGGTCACGCCCTCCACGGCGAAGGCGATCATCTTCTTCAGCGGATACTTCGATTCGCCCGCCACGCGCTCGCCGCGCTCGTATTTTACGATGGCGGTCTTATAGCCCAGCATGGGCACCATGCCGCGCAGGAACATGTTCACCTCGCCGAAGGACAGAAGCGAATGCAGCGCGCGCTTGGACAGCAGGCGATAGTCCGCGTGGTTGTAGACCATCTCCACGCCCAGCCGGTTCATCATCTTATAAAACCCCTGCGCCGTGGCGCGCTTGAAGAAGGTGTCCTTGGCGCGGCTGGAGCGCACGCCGCTGACCACGTCCGCGCCGTTTCTGAATTCCTCAAGAAAGCCGTACATGGCGTTCACGTCGTCCTGCAGATCCGCGTCGATGGTAATCACGCAGTCGCACTTCTCCTCGGCCAGCGTCATGCCCGCCCAGAGGGCGTTCATGTGGCCGGCGTTGTGGGCGAGCTTCGCGCCCTGAAAGCGCGCGTCCTTCTCGTGCAGGCCGCAGATGACCTGCCACGTCCCGTCCCTGCTGCCGTCGTCCACCATCAGCACGCGGCTCGCGGGATCGATGATCTGCCGCGCCGTCATGTCGTCCAGAAGCCCGGTGAGCTTCGCCGAGGTGAACGGCAGCGCCTCCTCTTCGTTGTAACACGGAATGACGATATACAGAACCGGAGCCTTCATCCGTCCGTCCCTCCTTTGCATCTCTTCTTATTTTAGTACGATGGAATCCGCGCCGATCAGATTGGCCAGCGCGCCGAAGTCGTAGCCCTCGTCCACCCAGTATTCCCGCGGAGCCTGATAGGTCTTCTTCTCGTCGGCCATATACAGCATCACGCAGATGCCGCCGGGGGTCTGCCGGAGAATCTGAAGCACATTGTCGCGCTGAGCGGCGGTGAGCTTCAGATACAGCCTGCGCGGGCCCGGGGGCGCGCTTCCGCGCTCCCGGCGCGGCGCGCGCTCCGGCGCGGGCTTTGCCCCCTTCAGCGGCTGCACGCTCTCCAGAAGCAGCTTGGGCGCTTCGTCCTCGCGCACGCTCAGCCGGCCCTGCATCAGCACCGCCGTCTCGGGCACGAGCATGGCGCTCACCCGCTCGTAGGTCTTGGGGAACACCAGCACCTCGGTCACGCCGTAGAGATCCTCCAGCTGCACGAAGGCCATCATGCTTCCATTCTTGGTGGCCTTCATGCGCTTTTCGGCGATGAGGCCGCCCATGGCCACGCTGCGCTGATCGTAGCGCATCAGCGCCTCGGGGTCGCTCTCGGACAGCTCCTCCAGCAGCCGCGAGCTGACCGCCAGCCGGGACAGCTCCTCGGTATATTCGTCCAGCGGGTGACCCGAGATGTACACGCCTGTGGTCTCCTTCTCCATCTGCAGCCGGTCGGCCATGGAGAATTCCTTCATCGCGGGCATCGGCGACGGCGGAACGTCGTCGCCCAGCATGCCCAGCAGCGAGATCTGACCCTCCACCGCGCCCTTGGCCTGCCGCGCCGCGCCGTCCATGGCGCGCTCGAACACGTGCAGCTTCTGCGCCCGCCCGCCGGGCAGCGAATCCATCGCGCCGGAGCGAATCAGCGCCTCGACGCACTTCTTGTTGAGCAATGACCCCGACATGCGGTCGATCAGGTCGTAGAGATCCCTGAACGGCCCACCCGCCCGGCGCTCGCTCACCAGCGCCGCCACCGGCGCGCGGCCCAGGCTCTTGATGGCGCCCATGCCGAAGCGCAGGCCCTTCTTCCCGTCCTGCACGTCCACGGCGAACTTCTCCTCCGAGCGGTTCACGTCCGGCGGCAGCACGGAAATGCCGTTCTTGCGGCAGTACTGAATGTAATAGGCGATCTTGCCCGCGTTGCCCATGATGGAATTCATCAGCGCCGCCATGAACTCCACGGGATAGTGCAGCTTCAGATAGCCCGTCTGCACGGCCACCACGGCGTAGGCCGCGGCGTGGGATTTGTTGAAGGCGTAGCTGGCGAAGGCGGTCATCTCGTCGAAGATACGCTCGGCGATCTCCTCGGAAACGCCGTTGCGCACGCAGCCGGGCACGATCACCTCGCCGTTCTCCACCTGTCCATGGATGAAGATTTCCTTCTCTCGCGCCATCACGTCGTGCTTCTTCTTGGCCATGGCGCGGCGCACCAGATCGCTTCGGCCCATGGAATAGCCCGCCAGATCGCGCACGATCTGCATGACCTGCTCCTGATAGACCATGCAGCCGTAGGTCACGTCCAGAATGGGCTTGAGCTTGGGCGTGAGGTACTTCACCGACGAGGGATCCTGCTTGCCCGCGATGTAGCGCGGAATGGACTCCATCGGGCCGGGGCGATACAGCGAAATGGCGGCGACCACGTCCTCGAAGCTGCCGGGCTTCATCTGCATCAGGAAATTGCGCATGCCCGTGGATTCCAGCTGGAACACGCCGTCGGTCTCGCCGTCGGAGATCATCTTATACACGCCGTCGTCGTCCATGGGGATGTCGTCGCTGTCGCAGACCGTGCCGCCGCCGGCGCGCACCATCTCGATGGTGTCCATGATGACGTTCAGCGTGCGCAGCCCCAGAAAGTCCATCTTCAGAAGGCCCAGCGCCTCCACAGTGGTCATGGGGAACTGCGTGGTGATCACGTCGTCGTTGGTCTGCAGCGGGCAGTATTCCACCACCGGGTCGGCGGTGATCAGCACGCCCGCCGCGTGGGTGGACGCGTTGCGCGGCATGCCCTCCAGCTTGCGCGCCATGTCGATGAGCCGCCGCACCTGCTCGTCGCCCTCATAGGCGTTTCGCAGCTCGGCGCTGACGGACAGGGCCCGCTCCAGAGTGACGTTCAGCTCGAAGGGAATCATCTTGGCGATGGCGTCGGTCTGAGGATAGCTCAGGCCCATGACGCGGCCCACATCGCGGATGACCGCCCTCGCGGCCATGGTGCCGAAGGTGATGATCTGCGCCACGTGATCCTCGCCGTAGCGGGAGCGCACGTAGTCGATCACCTGACCGCGGCGCTCGTAGTCGAAGTCGCAGTCGATATCCGGCATGGAGATGCGCTCGGGGTTCAGGAATCGCTCGAACACCAGCGCGTATTTCAGCGGGTCGATCTCGGTGATGCCCAGCGCGTAGGCCACGATGGAGCCCGCGCCGCTGCCGCGGCCCGGGCCCACGCCCACGCCGTGGGTCTTGGCGTAGTGGATGAAGTCCCAGACGATCAGGAAGTAATCCGTGTAGCCCATGGAGATAATCACGCCCAGCTCGTACTCCATGCGCTCCTTCGCGTCCGTCCGGTCGGGGGCGTAGCGCCGGGCCAGCCCCTCCTCGGCGAGCCTGCGCAGATAGCCCACGTTCGTCTCGCCCTCGGGCAGCGGAAACGCGGGCAGATAGGTCTTGGAAAAGTCGAACTCCACCTGACAACGCTGCGCGATCTCCTCGGTGCGCTCGATGGCGTCGGCAAAATTGGGAAACGCCGCGCGCATCTCGTCCTCGGACTTGACGTAGAGCTGATCGGTGCTCATGCGCATGCGGTTTTCGTCGGTGAGCGTCTTGCCCGTCTGGATGCACATCAGGATCTCCTGCGCCTGCGCGTCCTCCCGCTCCAGATAGTGGCAGTCGTTGGTGACCACCAGCGGGATGTCCATGGAGCGCGCCAGCCGCACCAGCCGCGGCAGCACCTGCTTCTGCTCCGGGATGCCGTGATCCTGCATCTCCACGAAGAAATTGCCCCGGCCGAAGATGTCCAGATAGCGCTGAGCCATCTTCCGCGCCTCGTCCTCGCGGCCGTCCAGCAGCAGCTTGGGCAGATCGCCCGACAGGCACGCCGACAGGGCGATGAGCCCCTCGTGGTACTTCTCCAGCAGCGCGTAGTCCACCCGCGGGCGATAGTAATAGCCCCGAATGAAGCCCTCGCTGACCAGCCGGGACAGGTTTTTATAGCCCGTCTGATTCTCGCACAGCAGAATCAGATGGCTGTAATCCCGGGTGACGCTGGTCTTGTTGTCCATGTCGGGGCAGACGTACACCTCGCAGCCGATCACCGGGTGAATGCCCGCCTCCTTTGCGGCGCGATAAAAGTCCACCACGCCGTACATCACGCCGTGGTCGGTGATCGCGCAGGAGCGCATGCCCAGCGCCTTGAGCCGCTGCATCAGCGGCTTGATGCGGCACGCGCCGTCCAGCAGACTGTATTCGGTGTGCAGATGCAGATGCGAAAACATGCTTTCCTCTCGTAAATGGGTCGAATATGTAGTAACGGTGGACGGGGGGAGCAAGCTCCCCCGCCAGACGCCGCTGAAATCCTTCGGATTTTCGGGCGCTGAGACTGCAAGGTAAGAGTTTTTTCTCCGGGAAATGGGATTTCCCTCCGATAAAATCGTCCCGGCAGCGGCAAAGCGACTTGCTTGTCCTTCGGGCAGGCAGCCTTTCACCGCGCATGTCGCCGGGCTCGATCGAAGTTCGAGAGGGCTTCGGCCCTCTCGAACTCTCCTCAGGGGGTTGGCGTTGCTTCTCGCTTATCTCAGTGTCTCTTATCTCAGCGTCGTAGCGTTGCGGACGATTTCGTTGATTGCGTCGGTCTGGGAGTCCGCGGGGGAGCCGGCGCGCAGGGCCTCGGAGATTTCGTAGACGCGGTTCACGTCCTCGGGCTCGGCGGTCACGGCCACCGTCTGGATGGACGGGTCGGCCTTGACGACCTCGGCGGCCACCATCTGGCGGATGCGCTCGGTCAGATCGCCCTGATAGGCGTTGGTGAATTTCACGCCCACCAGCGCCGTCGTGCCCGCCGTCACCACACGGCAGTCGGAAATCTCGGAGATGCGGTTGACGGAGGCCTCGACGGCGCCGGAGCCGGTCACCCAGTCAAAGGCCACGGGCGGCTGCGTCGCCGTCATGTCCGCGTTGGGCGCGGCGGTGGTCTCCGGCATGAAGCCGGTGGTCTGCTGCGGCGCGGTCGTGCCGCCGTCGTTCATGCACGCGGTCAGTCCCGCCGAAACGGCGACCGTCAGAAGCGCGATTGAAAGCACCTTGACAATTTTCATGGTCATTCACCCTCCTTGCAAGCCTATTTTCGGCATCGGAGGGGAATTTTATGCGCCTGGTCAGTCGGTTTCCCGATAAAAACAGCAGCCGCCGATGAATTCGCGCAGAATGGAGTTGACGGGGATCTCGTCCTCCACATCCGCGGCGAGGATGTAGTTCAGGAACTTCAGCAGCCGCTGGGCCAGCGTGAAGTAAGGGCTGGTGGGCTGCACCGCGCTGAGCAGCGGGAAGGCGTACTTCTTCATGATGGGCAGCTCGTAGCTCAGCGACGAGTTGAACATCACGTCGGCCTCCTCCTGGAACGGGAAGATGTACTTCTCCTCGCCCCGGCGCACCGAGGCCCACATGGCCATGGTGTCCTCCGGCGGCGTGCCGCGGAACTGGGAATCGCGCACGATGCGCCGCAGCAGCCGCGCGTCGGTGGTGCGGATGCGGTTGTGATCGTCCAGATTCAGCATGGTCAGGGCGCTGATGTAGATCTTGAACTTCATGCTCCGGGGCACGGACTGAGTCAGCGCCTCGTTCAGGCCGTGAATGCCCTCGATGATGATGGGCTGGCCCGCCTCCACCCGCAGCGGATGAGTGCGCTCCATGCGCGTGCCGGTCTTGAAGTCGTACTCCGGCATCTGCACCTCCTCGCCCGCCAGCAGGCGCGGCAGATGGTCGCACAGCAGCGCCACGTCCAGCGTGTCCAGCCGCTCCAGATCCAGCGAGCCGTCCGGCTCCCGGGTCAGCTCGCCGCGGTTGCGATAGTAATCGTCCAGCGACAGCTTCACCGGTCTCAGGCCGTGCACCTTCAGCGCAATGGTCATGCGGTGGGCGAAGGTGGTCTTGCCCGACGACGACGGCCCGGCGATGAGCATCACCCGCGCGCCGCTTTCGATGAACTGCTCGGCGATACGGCCGATCTTCTGCTCCTGAAGGGCCTCGCTGACGCGGATGAACTCGCGCAGCCGATGGGACAGCACCATGTCGTTCAGGTCGGCCGCGTTCTGACAGTCCAGAATCTCCTGCCAGCGCGCCGATTCATCGTAGGTGCGCATCAGCTTGGGCAGATCGCGGAACGCCGCCACCCGCTTCGGATTCCGGGCGTCCGGGCCCATCAGCACCACGCCGCCGGCGTAGGGAATCAGCCCGAACACGGTCAGAAGGCCCGTGGACGGAACCATCTCTCCATAGAAATAGTCCTCCAGACCGTCGATTTCATACAGCGTGTAATGGTCGAACGACCGAAAGTGCAGAATGCGCAGCCGATCCTCCTGACCGATGCGGGCGAAATAGGCCTCGGCCTCCTTGGTGGAAACCACCCGGCGCTTCAGCGGCAGATCGGCCTCGGCCAGCGCGCGCATCTCCCTTTCCAGCGCGGCGATGGCCTCGCCGTTCATCTCCACGCCGCGCACGGCGATGTACAGCCCCTGTCCGAAGGAATGCTCGATGCGCACCCGCGTGTCGGGCCAGAGCCGATGCGCCGCCGTCAGAAAGAGGAACTGCAGCGAGCGCTCGTAGATGCGCCGCCCCTCCTCGTCGGCATAGGTCAGCACCCGTGCGAAGGCGTACTCCTCCACCCGATCCGCCAGAGAGTGCGCGCGTCCCTGCACAAACACGCCCAGCGCGCCCGCGCCGCCGTCCGGCAGCCGCCCGAGCAGATCGCCCCAGCGCTCCTCTCCCCTGCAGCACATCTCCACGCCGTTCAGCTTCAGATACATTTTCGCACCCTCCTTTGGAAAAGCCCAATATACTAGTCTATATTATGCCATGATTGTCGGCGAACCGCCTTCGGCGCTCCGCCGACCCGGCCAAGTCTTCGACTTGCCTAATCATTATGCCTTGATTGTCGGCGAACCACCTTCGGCGCTCCGCCGACCCGGCCAAGTCTTCGACTTGCCTAATCATTATGCCTTGATTGTCGGCGAACCACCTTCGGCGCTCCGCCGACCCGGCCAAGTCTTCGACTTGCCT
>ERZ780195.686-NODE-686-length-32477-cov-29.298624_pt1 | contig 32477 bp, 40 predicted proteins | sample MGYA00511017_ERZ780195 | MGnify/ENA primary metagenome ERZ780195 (study PRJEB29588, sample SAMEA2159974) | human gut metagenome | biome: human gut; feature: human-associated habitat; material: faeces | place: Denmark | collected 2008/2010 ...
CTTTGTCGCTGATATCATGCCGATGCTGTGATTTCTCCATGATGTCACCCTCTTTACTGTGATAGTGCCATTATATCACTTGACTCGTGTAGACGCAACCTAGCGAGCTTGTCCAGAAACTCGCTCCAGAGCAGCTCTTTGTTCTGCCATTGGGCCGCTTTCCGGCTCCTGCCAATGGCAATCAGGAGCTTGCGGTCATACTTTACCTGCATTTGGAATCCTCCTCAATCTTCTCGATAAATCGTAAATTCATGATTTTTGATGTCCCCGCCGCGCGCGCCGCCTGCCAGAAAAGTATCATATCCCTGTGCCGCGCACCGCATGATCTCATCCGCCAGCATTGCTTTTACACGGATCGCCGAAGCCGACAATTCGTTTTCACCAAAGGGCAGTGATTCAGGACGATGCCCGGTAAAAGCTAATCTCATTATATAACGCACTCCTTTGTATGGGATATATCCCAATTATACCATAAAATTTCCGATTTTGGGATATGTCCCACACGATATATCCCACATTTCTTTATCATAGACATGTGGGGAGGGGTGTGTCATGAACGCAAAACAGGCTGTTGCAGTTCGCATTCAGGAGCTTTGCAAAGAGCGGGGCATCACGGTGAACACGCTTGCCAACATGGCCGGCACCTCGCCGTCAACGATTTACAGTATGCTTAACGAGAAAAGCAACAATCCGGGCATCGTTACCATTCATCAGGTATGCGACGGACTGGAAATCTCCCTTCGTGAATTTTTTGACAGTCCTATCTTCGATGAACTGGAACAGGAGATCCAATAGCCGCGCACCGTCGCTGATGCGCGGCATTCTTAATCAGTCAAGAAAATCGTCTGCGTCGTCATCATCCAGAACGCCAAATTCATCCTCAGCGCGGACGCGGCCGTTCAGCGGCTCACCATCCTCCCAGAACTGGATGTTGGACAACCCCGCCGCAATGCCGCGGTTGCCATTGGCATTGAAGGGATAAATGTTGATGGAGGCGCGGATGTAGCAGCCGGAGTAGATCGCCAGCGGATCGGTGATCTTTACGCGCTTGCGGTCGACCACGCCAGGCTGTTCCTGACTGGTGGCGTTGATGAAATAGCTGTCTGCATAGGCAGGATCCTCCGGACGATCCACATCGCCGTCGCGCAGGGGCAGCTTCAGGTTCGGGGGGATCTTACCGCCCCACTTGGGCACGCCCTCCTGTTTGGCCTGTTCAATGGCTTCCCTGATTTTCCCGATGGTCACGGTATCGCTCTTGGGGATGATGAGGGAGCAGCTGTACTTGGGTTCGCTGCCGTTGATGCTCTGGGGTTCGAAAACGTGAACGAAGGACGCGCGGACCTTTCCGGTGATGACTTTGATGGACATAGTAGTTTCCTTTCCGCCCACATATGGGCATTCAGTTTGGTTTGCACTTATTGTGCAAGAATGCTTCTCATAGTTGTTGCTGAGGTTATTCCTTGAAATCGCCCGCCGCATCGGAATACGGCTTGCGGGGATCGGTTTCGGGAACGAGCGTCGGCACGCCCTTGGGCTTGACGACGTACCTGCCCAGCACTTCGTTGAACCTCTTTCTGCCCAGGCGTTTTTCCAGATCGCCAACGCCCAGAAGCGTCGTTTTGTAGATGTCAGTATAGCCCGCCTCGGTCGCCGCCTTGATGACTTCCGCCTCGCTGGTGTATTTGCGCACCGTGCGCCCGGCGACCAGCTTATAGCCCGGCCAGCGTTTTCCGTCCACCGCTTCCTGCGTAGCGTAAGCCATGAGATCCTGCACCCAGCTGTTCAGGCTTTCCGCCACGGGCAGGATGTCAGAAATTTCTTCGTCTGAAAGCAGGTCGGGCTGTTTGAAGTCCCGTTCGGCGAGGCGCATATGATACTCGCTGCGCTTCCGGCAGGTATAGCGCGCCTTGCAGAAGCGGCACCATTCGCCGGCGCAGAATTCGCCTTTGCCTTCATAGGCCAGCTGTGCCTTGGGGCGCACCTCTGTCTCTGCCCAGCGGAGCAGCGCATCTGCCTCCATTTCGTAGGAGGACAGGTTGTTCAGCCGGGGCTGCACAATGGTCATGCGCACATGGTGGATATCATAGAGCGGATCGAACTCCAGCAGTGCGCCCAGCGCATAGAGCATGAGCTGACTGTTGCGATTGGCGTCCACTCTTACGCCGCGGCCGCCCTTGAAGTCGATTACCTCGATCACGCCGTCCGCCACGATGACCAGATCGCCGGTGCCGAAGCCCTCGGGAACGTACTCGCTGTAATCCAATCGGTGCTCCACCATGATCAGCGGATCGGGACAGGATGAGCGGACTGCCTCGATGGTTTCAATGCAGAAGGCGACGTATTCATCCGTGACGCTTTCAGCCTCGTCAGAGTAAAACTCGCTGTCCCGATGCTCGGCGTACTGCGCTTCCACAGCTTCAGCGGTCATGTCGCCCAGATAGCGGTGCAGCTTCAATTCGCACAATTCATGGAGAAACGTGCCCTCTTCCGCATAGGTCGAAGGCTTATCCTCGAACTGCTCGGAGAGCTTGACCGATGGCGGGCACATCATCCAGCGATAGGAAGAGGAAGCGTTGAGCCGGGCATGGGCGCGATTGGTGTGCTGAATTTCACTCACAGCGCAGCCACCTCGTTTTTAACGGCTTCGTACTGACTTTCCTGAAGCTCGGTGAGTTTCTTCACGCCGTACTTCGTGAGGATCGCCTTGATCTTCGGACGGTTCTCCGGGGTAGAGCGCGCTGCCACAAAGGCGCGCAGTTCCACGATGGTCAGCTTCGGTTCCGAAACGGGAGCCGCCGTGTCCTTCGGCTTCTCGTCGAAGGGCGTAGAGCCTTCATAGGGCGTAAAACCGTTTGGGGCAGCCTTGTTGAAGGGCTCGTTCATGATAGATTCTTCGCTCTCGCCGACAGCTTTGCGTCTGGCCAGCTGCTCTGCGCAGTCGTCCACAATAGCCTGCATACTGTCCGCCATGGCGCGGGCATGGGTTGCGATGTCCTGAAGCATCTGAATGTGAATGGTCATCATTGACTCCTTTCTCACTGCCGGACGCTCTGTTTCAGCGCCGCGGACAGCAGTTCGTACTTGCGATTGATCTCTTCCCAGGGGAGTTCAAGCTCCGTGCGTCCGTAATGTCCGTAACAGGACAGCTTAGAATAGATGGGCCGGTTCAGCTTCAGGTCGCGGATAATGCCTGCGGGCGTGAGATCAAAGACCGCTTTTACTGCCGCCTCGATGCGGCTGTCGGGGATCACGCCGGTGCCAAAAGTATCCACCGTCAAACTGACAGGTTCGCTCCTTCCGATGGCGTAGGCGATCTGCACCTCGCATCTCTTCGCCATGCCCGCCGCCACGATGTTCTTCGCGACCCAGCGGGCGGCATATGCGCCGGAGCGGTCTACCTTCGTCGGGTCTTTGCCCGAAAGCGCGCCGCCGCCGATGTGCGCCACGGGGCCATACTGATCTACCGCCAGCTTTCGCCCGGTCAGGCCCGTGTCCGCAGCAGGACCGCCCAGAACGAATTTTCCAGAAGGATTGACGAGGATGCAGGTATCCTCCTTCAGCAATTTTCGGAGAAGCACCTTGCCCAGCACTTCCTTGCCAATGAAACGTCGGATGTCCTTATGGTCGATTTCCGCGTCATGCTGCAGAGAAACAACCACGGCGGTCACGGCGACGGGCACGTCATTCTCATAGGCAACAATGACCTGCGCCTTACCGTCCGCGCCCAACCACGGGGTGGCGGGCTTCAGTTCGTCCAGCCTTCTGCAGATGCGATGTGCCAGCACCACGGGCAGGGGCAGGTATTCTTCCGTTTCGTTGGTGGCATAGCCCACCATAATACCCTGATCGCCTGCGCCGAGTGCTTCGCCTGCACCGAGTTCGGTTTTCCCTACGGCGGCGGAGATGTCAGGCGACTGTTCGTGGAGACAGACCTCCAGTTCCAGCAGGTCATGGGGATTTTCGCAGAGATCGCTCATGGTGTAGCCGATGCGGTTGATTACATCCGCCACGATCCTTCTGCCGTCTACTTCCGCCTTGGAAGTAATCTCGCCGCCAACGACGATCTTGTCCGCCGTAGCGAAGACTTCCACGGCGACGCGGGCATTGGGATCCTGCCTGAGATGCGCGTCCAGAATGGCGTCCGCCACCTGATCGCAGAACTTGTCGGGATGACCGGCGCGGATAGATTCCGCCGTAACCAGTCGGGTGTTTTTCTCGTTCATGATGATTCTCCTTGTCAGTCGTAATGGATAACCTGCGTCCGGGGATGGTGTTTTTTCTCGGCCTTCGCCTTATGTCTCTGCACAGTGAGCCTCATGACGTTGCGAAGGGCGAAAAAAGCTGTGGGATCGGAGTAACCTTCAGGATTCCGGTAACGCAGCGGCTCATTGTCGGCATTCAGGATGGGGCATTGAGCACGCTGATTTTCGTCGTACTGCAAGATGCAGCAGGCGCTTCGAGGGCAGTCCACGCAAGAGGATTTCATACGCTCAGCACCATCCTTTCCGTCAGCTGCCGCCAGCCGCTCAGAACGTGCACTAAAATGAGATTTGCGCCGCGCTTGATCTGCTTCCAGAAGAAAACCGGTTCATAGGCAACGGTCTCTTCCGTGGTGAAAACGTCCGTGATGTACCACACGCCCTGCATCTTACGCAGCAGCAGGTACACGCCGTTCTCGTAGCGGACCTCCTGACAGCCTTCGTCTAGCTCAACGCCTGCGGCTTCATGTGCCGTCAGGTAAGCCGCCAGTTCATAGCGGAGAACGAATCCCCGAAGGAACCGCGCGCCCAGAGTGCGATTGAGCCGCATAAACTGTCGCCAGCCGGAGCGGGTAAAGTCCACCTGCGCCTGCTTTCGGATGCTGCGTTCATTGCTCGTAAACATAAAGATGACCTCCCACTCAATCCTGAAACGGCAACGAACTGCATGAGCTCAAACGGGCAGACCTTCAGCGTATACAGCCAGAATGCTCGCTGTCGTTCTGCTGCTGCGGCTGTTGGTCGTAACCTTCTCCCTGCGTTACCGTGTTTCTGATTTTGTGGGTGGCCACCTCACGGGTATTATGATAGCAGCAAAAGCGGGTCTTGGGGAGGTACGAAGCGTACCCCATTTAGGCCCTTTTTGGGGTTTTTAAGCCGATTTTAGAGGCGTCTAACCGGCGAAATCCCCTGTAAATAGCCACTTTTGAGGGGGGTACGTTTCGTACCCCCCCTGGAGACAAAAAATCAAAAAAATAAAGCTGCCGGGCATGCTTGATCGCCCGGCAGCCTCGAAACTGACTGCTTCTCTGTTCCTTTTCTTCTATTGCCCTGTATGCCTCTTCTTGATGAAGCGCCTGTTTATGCCATTCGCACCCCGTTTTCATCATAGCCGTCCACAAGGCTCGTGAGCGGTTTCGCACCCGCCTCCACCAGCCTCCGGTTCACCACGCTTACCGGAAGATCGTACCATTGCGCCAGCGCATACTGATACAGCTTCATGTCCGTGTTGTTCAGAAACTTGCTTGGGCTGGCCGTGATATACGCCCGGCTCGTTTCCGGAGAAAGATGCAGTGCGATGCAGAAGGCGACGATCCCCTGAATGGGAAAAACACGCTCCGGATCGTTCCGCATGTTTCGAATTGTCTCTTCAGACATCCCGGTCGCATCCGCCATGGCTCGGATCGTCGTTCGCTTTTGGTCCATCAGGTCGACAGTCATCTGATTAAACGACTTCGCAATGATCGACGTTTCCGCCATTTCCTTCGCCATCCGCGCCCGCAGCGCCTTTCCATCCGCGGTAAGTGGGCTTTCTCCGTTCGGCCCGACGTACTCAACAGCCTTCCGTCCACGCCCAACATTTTTCTGAAAAACGCCGTTGATCAGACGGGTCGCCGCATTCCGCCGCCCCTGCCTGAACACCAGACAGCATTCTGACATATGATTCCGCGCGTAGGCTGACAGGTGCCTGCATCCAAACTGATCGTAAAACAGGTATTCCCGCTCGTTCCGGCAGTAGTGTCCTTCCGCATAGAGATATTTCCCGGAATTGAGCACCGCCCGAAAATCCGGGTTTCTCAGGTACTCCTGTATACCCTCCGATTCACTGACCAGATAGATGTCGTTGCCGGAGAGGTCCGAAAGATATGACGGCACCAGCCTGCCGTTCGCTGAGCGCAGCAATCCCCGCACCTCGTTATACCCCAGATCCAGCAGTCTCGTCCGCGCCGTCGTTTCCGTGGTGTGAAAATGTTCCGCCATATCGCGAATCAGACTGCGCATATTATCAAGGCTTCGCTCTCCGCCGTAGGAAGCCATCAGCTTCTCCGCATAAGCTTTTCCGGGCTTTTCCTGAATCATCAGATATCCCGGCAGCTTGTTGGCCTGCATTTCCATAAGCTCCACGGGCGCCCACCGTTCTTCCTCCTTCTCGCCCGCTTTGCGTCGTTTGCACAGATAGGAACAGTATTCGTGACCATGGGTTTTCTGGAGCAGAAAGAAGAAACGATCCAGATAATGGTGCGCCCCTTCGTGAGCCAGGGTAATACACCGTGAACCTTCCGAACGCAGAATGCTGCGGTTGATTACGACTGTGCCGGGGTTGATGTCGCTGCTGGTCATTTCACCCGTTTCCGCGTCCTGCGTTTCTACCGTACCAAAGCCGAAAAAGTATTCGCCCAGCACTCCATTTTCCGGAAAACACCCGTATTTCAGCGTAAGCCCCATTTCCCAGATCCATCGTTCCGGATCAAAGGGCTGTTCACTGTCGATCTGTTCGGGCATGAAGGAATACAGAATCACCCTTGACATAAAGAAGTAATCCTTATCCTTCAGCACGGGAATCAGGTACTTATCCACGGTGATTCCCGTCTTGTCCTTTGCAATCAGGCTTTCCTTTTCGTCCAGAATCGCGCCCAGATAGCGGCAGTCCATGCGGCAGGGGCGCAGATCGAGACTGTACCGCAGCCGGAGCGTCTGGCGGAAGGCGCGCCGGCGCTTCAGCAGACCTCCGCTCTGCCGCACTTCCTCAATCCGAATCCCGACTTCCACCGCAATATCCACCTGAAAATCCTTGATTTTCTGAAAAAAGACGGACTCCGGGCGGATGATCCGCAGACTGTTGACCCATGCGCGGGAAAGCTTCCATTTTTCCGAAGCTATCTGAAACGGCTCGGGATGTTTCCCGATATACTCCAGCAGATCGTCCTCAAAGCTGCGATGATAGACTCTGGTCAAAACGTCGATCACCGTATACGGCCTGATGGATTCGTCGATGCGGGTGCGGTAGCGCTCCCGCCGTTCTTCCTCAGTCAGTTCCTTTTTCGGAACGAAGGCATGAGGGCTGTGCGTAATGGCGGCTTCTTTCACTTTCTGCGTTCTCCTTCCGGCAATGCAGTAGACGGCTGCGAAACGTAACTGCCAGAATTATAACACATTAACGCATTCTTGTAAACCGCAATTCCTATTTACAGAGATGCATTAATGTGTTATAATATATGAGAACGATAGAACCATGTATGCGGATGACTGCATCCGCCGAAAGGAGAGTTCCAATGCCAAGGCGGTCCTTTGAGCGGTCGACGCCCGCAGCCGGAAACATTATTGATATGAACACAGGCAAACCGGTGGAAGTGCCCTCGGTTCCCATTCTCTGCGAACGAATCCGTCATTACCGGCTCCAGATGGGCATAGAGCAGAAAGAGCTTGCCCGGCGGATCGGGATTACCGGAAACTCCGTATGCAATTGGGAGAATGGGCGAGGAAGGCCGGACGTAAATCTGCTGCCCGCAATCTGTGAAGCGCTGCATATCACTTTCTACGAATTGTTCGACGTGGAGGACCCCACCGTTCAATACACCGCCGGCGAGCAGCTGCTTATTGACGGATACCGTCAGCTCTCTCAAGGGCATCGGCATGCGGTCAACCGTCTGGTAGATACGCTGCTCGAGGTTCAGGCGGCGGAAAGCTGTCCGAAGATCCGAAAGCTCACCTTTTTCGAACGTTCTCTGGCGGCGGGTATCGGCGACCCGACGGAGTTCGAGGACGAGGGCGAGCCCATCTTTCTGTACGCTTCTGAGGCGGTCGACCGCGCCGACTGCGTATTCAGCGTCAGCGGCGACAGTATGGAGCCGGAGTACCACGACGGCGATCTGGTGCTGGTGCGGCGGATTCCGGATGCGCCCGAACTGAAGGAAGGCGAGATCGGCGCGTTTATTGTGGGCAACGAAACATACATCAAGGAATACCGGGAGGACGGTCTGCACTCCCTGAATCCCAAATATGACGTCATGCACTTCTCCGACGAGGAATCCGTCTACCTGATCGGGCGCGTTATGGGTGTTCTGAACCCGGAAAGCATCGCGACGGAAACAGATGTGAAGAGGTATCTGGCAATTCATGGGGATGCGGAAAACTGACGCGGATGAGGAATACTAAAGCAGAATGGTTGCTCTGCTTCGTTCAATGCGCAGGCTGCAATAACTCACGCCTGGTCTTCGCCCTTGCCCTCCTGCGGTTTGTCCTCCTGCAGCACCGCCAACATAATCCGTGCGCCTGTCCGAAAACCCTCAATATACGCTTCCTCGAGCGATACGCTGGTCAGCCCCGCGCTGGCCATTGCGTATTCGGCCAACAGCGGATGATCTTCCGGGGCTAATTTCCGTCCCAGAGCGTCCTCAGTCTCTGCTAGCCTGGCGAGCGCGCGGGCATACTTTGTGCCGCGCCGGAACGTCTGCCTGCTTGCGGTCAGGTTGCCGTGATATAAATCTTCCAAAATTCGCCGCATGATATTGGTCTCCTCCTGCTGCACTGTATGACAATTGCCTTTTCCTCGCATATCGAGGTCAGTGACATTACGCCATACAATGCGCCGGAAGTCAACGGCACAGGAGAAGAGTTATCTGTTTTGATGCATCATGTTCGATGATGCGCTGCAGCTGCGACGCTTTTTGTCAGTCGTTGACAGATTTTTGTCAAGTTAAGTAATTCTCAAAAATTCTGCAACCATGGCTGATCAGAAAAAAGTTCAAGAAAATGATTTGCACTTTGACCGATCTCTGCATCTATTATATAATGAGCGGGGATATTGCGGCACAGGGATTCCGGCAGGTTTGTGCCGACTTCAAAAGAAAGGACACCGTCCAGATGATACCGATAGTGATCATGGCGATTGAAGACGAAAGTGACCGGGATTATATCACGGGACTGTTTCTTAAAAACGAGCGCGGTATGTATGCCATGGCGCTGAAGATCGTCAAGGAGCATCATACGGCCTGCGACATGGTCTCCGAGTCCTGTCTGAAAATGATTGAGAAGATCGGCTATCTGCGGGAAATCTCCGTGCAGAAGCAAACGTCGTACATTCTCTCCATTGTCAAGAATACTTCGCTCATGTATCTGCGTCAGCGGCACAGCGAGAACTGCTATCTGGTGGACGACGAACGAATTCTGGACTGTGCGGCCACTTCGCAAGACGATCTTGACGCAGCGCTGATCAGCGAAGCGGAAAGTCAGGTTATACGTCAGGCGCTGAAACGCCTGAAACCGAGAGATCGTGATCTGCTGGAGATGAAATACTTCAGTCAACTGGATGATAAAAAAATCAGCCAGCAGCTGAGAATCTCCAGAAACAGCGTCCGATACTATCTGACGCTTGCGCGCAGAGCATTGAAGGATGAAATCAAAAAGGGAGACAGTTCGCATGTGTGAAGAATATCTGAGTTCAAAGGAGATCATGCAGAAAATCGCAGATCTCAAGATCAGGCTGGCATTGCAGCAGGAATTTGAACAGGAAGTGGATGAACTGGTCGCAGAAGTCGATCCGGCCGGCGCGGGGCAGAGCCAACCAATCCGGGAAATGGAAGAAAAGGTACTCAGGGACATTGCTGTGCACACGAGCAGGCGAAGGCCGCAGACCGCACAGAAACGGCGATTTCCTCGATGTGCGCGTGTTGCTGCCGCCATCGCGCTGCTGGTCATGGTCAGCGTCGGTTCAGCCATGGCAACAGTTCATATGGTTCAAATCGGCTTGCTGAAGCTGGACGTCCAGACATATCCGGAACGCACGTCCTACGGGCTTGTTCCGTCCGAGACTACAATAAATGTGCCGCAGGAATGGGCCGGAGACTTTTATCCCGCCTACATTCCGGAAGGGTTTGAATTTGACCGCTGCTATTCTTCAGAAGCAATCTACTATGATAAAGCTGGAAACAGTCTAAGCTTCTCGGAAGAAACATATGGAGCAAGAGCCAGCCTTGATACCGAAAATGCTAATCTGTCTTCTGTGCTCATCAACGGCGCAGAAGCGACACTTATTGAAAAGGATGGGTGGGCAGCCGTTGTATGGTCTGCTAACAACAGGCTCTTTACCGTCGAGATAGACGGCACGAAGGAGGCGGCTCTGCGTGTCGCCGCCAGCGTGATTCTGATTGAGCATTAATTGAGCACTTATATAGCATACGAAAATCTGCGTCTAAAAAAGGCGCAGATTTTTTTGTAAAAAATATTTGCAAACAGGATCGCTAATGCATCTATAGTATGTAAGACAAAACGATGAGGAGGTACTGGTTATGAGATGGTTCAGGGGGATGGCGATGGTTCTGGTTGGGATTATGCTGCTTACGATTTCCGGTTCGGCATTTGCTGCGGTAAAAGACGATACGGTTTCGCCGCTTTATCTCTATACCAGAAAGGTAAAGGCTTCTCTTACGATCAGTGACAGCGGGAAGGCAACGTGCGTTGGTCATATTAAAGCGAATAATATGAAAAGCGACATTTCAATGACCGTTACACTGTACAAGAAGTCAGGATCATCATGGACAAAGGTTACTGGCTGGAGCGATTCCCATTCTGGTCAGATCCTGGAGATTGAGAAAACCCGGCAGGTAAGCGAAGGCACGTACAAGGTTGTGGTTACCGGCACCGTAACCAATTCAGAAGGTAAAAAGGAAGAGGTTAAAACGACCTCGACCGAAATGACGTATTCAAAAAAATGATTTGCACTCGTCCTCTTTCATGCATCTATTAAGTAGAACAGCATGAAATCTGAGCGGTCATTCACTAAATCCCATGGCATCGAAAAACTGGCAATCCAGTCAGCTGATCGGCCATATGAACATACAAAAGGAGGTTGATGGCGTAATGCGCAGGAAGAAAAGAAAGTCCCTGCTATAACGAGAGCCACGCTGTGGCCGCTATCCGGTCAAGATAGATATAGCAAGGACGAGTACAGTATAACACAGTTCTCATCGAAAGACAATACTTTAATGGGAGGTCAGTATAATGATGAAGCGTTTTGCAGCTATCGCCCTGATGGCGATCATGCTCTTGTCCTTCTGCAGCACTGCCTTTGCTGCGGCGGATGTCAAAGAATTTGGTTTTACCATGAAAGCCAGCGCGGCTACCGAAGGTTACTACCCCAGCAATGAGTATGCCAGAAAAAACGATTCGACGAAATGGTACGCCTCCATTCGAGTGACCAAGTGGAGCGCTATTCCGAAGAAGAATCTGCACACTGGTATCGTTGGGCCCGGTATGACCCCTTACACGACCTTTAAGTGGATGAGTCCGCCGTCCGAAACGTCCGAATCTGTCCGAGTTTTCAGCAAGTATAAGAGTGACTACGTAGTATACACCGGTACTTCGTATAAGCACTATGCAGCGATGCGACTGAATACCGACGAAACCGTTTCTACGGTGAAAGTTTCGGGCGTGTTCACCCCTGACAGCAAGTAAAAGCATTGCGCCCGCATGGATCACTTAAAGTGCCTTGCGGGCGCTTTTAGTATTATATTCAAGAAAGAAGGGAATGACTTGAAATTTCGCAAATGCTTTACTGCGATTCTCTGTGCAATTGTTGTATTGTCTGTGTCTGGATGTGGTGTTCCTTCTCAGAGCGTAGCAGAAGCTCCTGCGTCCACAGTACCTGATGAACGTACCAATGAGTCTATGTCCACGCAAACAGTAGATTCTATGTTTTCCAATCTTCCGAATAGTGTTACTGAGAAGGATGGACTTCTTCAAATTGAAGCAGTTGTTCTTTATCCGCAGCAGATTGCTTCGCCCGTGATCAGCTACAGCGTAAACTATGGGGGGACTCAGTGCACAATCGAGAAACTTCAAAATGAGTTGATGCCTGAAGCAACCAGTCGGAATATTCAGATTGTTGCAGATGAACAGAACGGCGCTGAGCAATCTGCGCAGATCGCGTCTCTAACGGATTCGACAGGAAATGTACTTATTGGTGAAATTCTGTCCTATCCCGGGCGTTTTACTTGCTGGATGGATCTGCCGGACACCTATTATTCAGATATGACTGACGGATCGGCAGGTTCGACGGATTTTAGCGGCATCGCCCAGCAGTGCGAGAAATCCTCTGATGAGTGCAAAGCAATTGCGCAAAACCTTCTGAAAACAATTGACCTGGATATTTCCTTAGGTACAGTTCGCAGTTATGCTGTTTCACCTGATCAGGAAGGGCGATATACCGTTGGATATTATGTGGTGCATATTCCTCAGGTGATTCATGGTATTCCCGTAAGTGTCATTCAGAACTGCGGTTCAAGTAATTCAATGACTATAACAACAACCGCAACTTCCCCAACAGGCTTTAGAATGAGGGTCTTTGACAGCGGAATGGAAAATGTAACCGGATTCTGGCTGAATGAACAAACCCTTACGCCAATTGATACATATGATACGCTGCTTAGCTTGGACGGTGCAGTAGAAGTATTGAAAACATGGGTGCTCAATAATTATGAAAGCAAACCGCTTGCCATTCGCGAAATCCGTTTTGAGTATGCAATGGTTGAACGAAACGGGCAGCTGACGCTCGTTCCAGCATGGTCGTTTGATACACTTCAGGGTGTACCCAATGATCACTTTGATGGGATTCAGATCGATGCAACGAACGGTGAGATTCTTCGGGCGATTGAGGAGTTTTGGCTGTGAAAAGATTAATTCATATTATGAGGGCTGATTTGAAACGCGCCGTAGTCTCGTGGCGCTTCCTTCTGCTGCTAGCCCTTGGATTATTGCTGTTATATCAGCCCGTTTTCTATCTGAAAAAGGTAGCTGATGGATATCGCGATATGGAATTACTGGATGCTGTCATGTGCGCTTCAGGACTTGGTTACTATACTTCTGCATTGCCGCTGCTAAGCGGATTAACTTACGCGGATTCGTTTGCATGGGAATATGCAGGGGGCGCGTTTCCTTATATACTTCAGCGTGAAGGACGGATAAGGTATATAGTAAGCAAGGTTTTAATCACATCAGTTGTGAGCGGAATCCTCGTCAGTATGAGTTTCGTTCTCTTCTGCGGTATGCACATACTGCTATTCGTACCTCAGATGCCAACAAAGGCCGAAGTGTCCGTTGTGATTCATGAAGCGACATTGTTGCTACGATATGGTATGGCGTGGTCGCTGGTCGGACTTGCCTTTTCGGCAATTGTTCCCAATCCTGTGATCGCAATGGTATCGCCATTCTGCATCGCGCAGTTTATGTGGTTGCTGAGCGCTGTCTTTGGACTTCCAATCCTTAATGTGAAGGATAGCATCTTTGTGCTGAATGGAACAGAACTAACCCCTGCAATGATTTGGATACAGGAATTGGTCATCGTTGGTGTTGCGATAACCGCCTTTTCAATTGGCGTGTGGAAGAGGAGCTACAGCAAATGAAAATCATTCAGCATCACATGCGGGAATTGCCAAGGTCAATTCGATTTTGGCTTGCATTAATCTTCGCCTGTCTGGTATCAGCAGGAATAGGTATAGACTATTATCGATTCTGCAGACAATACAGTGTGTCCGCCAATGTCTTAGAAGGATTTCTTATTGGGGCTGGATATAGGCTTTCCAGCATATTTCATCCGATAAACGCCTGCTTTCTAATCTGCAATGCACCATTTTTCGATGAAAATGCTGTATATATCATTTATAGGAGCGGGCGAAAGCACTGGTACTGGCAATCTGCTGTGTATATCGCATTCATGATACTCATATACTACCTCATCGTTGTCCTGAGTGCAGCGCTTGTTATTGCACCGGTTGGATACATCTCCAATACATGGAGCTCGGCGCTCAGAATGCTTTCCGATGAGTCTGATCTCTATATGCTGGGTAATGGTGTGACCTATTCACATACGGTACTGGAATTGTATTCTCCATTGGGAGCTGCGTTTGTCCAATATGTTCTGATGAGTGCATACTCTGCTGTCATTGCCTTTCTGTTCTATGCACTAAGCTACGGAGGAAAAAGGATATGGGCCTTCACAATTCCTGTTCTGGTGCACGCCATGATGCTTATCGTCTACCTGGATGGATTTTGTGCGGAGTATTCGCTGTTCACATGGCTCAATTTGCAGGCGTGGGGTGTTGCTGACAGCGTATCAAAGTGGAGGTTCGCAGGCAGCGTTTTTTGTTTGAATATTTCATTTCTGCTGATTGGCTATCAAAAAGTGAAGAAGACAGACATCAGCAACCTTGCATCCGTATGGCTTTCGTAAGGAGGAGTAACCATGGATTACATCAAAATAGAGCATGTGAATAAGCAATTCGGGAAAGAACATGTATTGAGGGACGTAAATATAAGCTTTGAAGCCGGGAAAATTCATGGACTGGTTGGGCGCAATGGCTGCGGAAAAACTGTTCTGCTGCGAATTATCTGTGGATTGTACAGGGCGACAAGCGGCACGGTATGTGTAAACGGTCAGTATGTTGGGCAAGAGGTTGAGTTTCCGGCACGTACAGGAATCCTGATTGAAAGCCCTGGCTTTATTCCTTACTATTCTGGGTACAAAAACCTTCAGGTATTGGCTGAATTGAATTATCGCACAACGGATGCGATGGTACGCAATGCAATATCCCTCGTTGGTTTATCGGCAGATGAGAAAAAGAGCGTAGGAAAATACTCTCTTGGTATGCGCCAAAGGTTGGGTATTGCTCAAGCGCTTATGGAAAACCCACAATTGCTGATTCTGGATGAACCGATGAACGGCTTGGACAATAAAGGTGTATCCGATATGCGTATGCTTTTCAAAAAGTTGCGGCATGAAGGAAAAACGATCCTCCTTGCAAGCCATAATCCTTTGGACATTGATGAACTCTGTGATACCGTATGCGAGATGGATGCGGGCGTTCTAAAAAGAAAACTGTAGGAAATTCATCATATCCGCGAAAGCAAGCGATAGACTACTCCGCTGGCAGAGTAGTCTTTTTCTTATGTACTGTGTGGTACAGATTGGTGCATATAGCTTAATTCGGATGGGGACTTTTCTTTGTCCACGAATTGGGATGATAAGGTACAATAAGTTGCGCAAAAAGAAATAGACATGATTCACAGGCATCTGATAGAATGAAGTCGCGACACAACAATTCTGAAAGGAGCCTGGGAACCATGTCCGAGAAGATTGTAACACTGAACGAGGAAGTAATCAAGGGTCAAATACGGGAACTTGTGCGCGGAAGCGTGGAGGAAACGCTGAACGAGCTGCTGGAAGCGGAGGCCGAAAAGCTGACGCAGGCGGCGAGATACGAGCGAAACGAAGCGCGTCAGGGCTACCGCAGCGGTCACTATGACCGGAACCTCACCACGACCTCCGGCGACGTCACACTGCACGTGCCTCGGCTGAAAGGCGTGTCCTTTGAGACGGCGATCATCGAACGCTATCGCCGCCGGGAGAGCAGCGTCGAAGAGGCGCTCATCGAGATGTATCTCGCCGGCGTGTCCGTGCGCCGCGTCGAGGACATCACGGAAGCGCTGTGGGGCAGCAAGGTATCACCTGCCACAATCAGTGAGCTGAACAAGAAGGCTTACGTCCACATCGAGGACTGGCGGAACCGCCCGCTGCAGGGCGGAAAATATCCGTATGTGTACGTGGACGGCATCTATCTGCGCCGGAACTGGGGCGGAGAATACGAAAATGTGGCCATTCTGGTGGCGATTGCGGTCAATAAGGACGGTTATCGCGAGGTTCTGGGCGCTGCTGAGGGGATGAAAGAGGACAAGGCCAGTTGGGTCAGCTTCTTTCAGTGGCTGAAAGGGCGCGGTCTGGAAGGTGTGAAGCTGATCGTGGGCGACAAATGTCTGGGCATGCTGGAGGCAGTCGGTGAAGTATTTCCGGATGCGAAATACCAGCGCTGTACGGTTCATTTCTACCGCAATGTGTTCTCTGTCGTACCGCGTTCGAAGGTGAAGCTGGTCGCGAAGATGCTCAAAGCAATCCACGCGCAGGAGAGCAAGAAGGCAGCGAGGGAAAAGGCCAGAGCCGTCATTGCCGAGCTTCGCGAGATGAAACTGAAAGAGGCGGCGAAGAAGGTGGAAGACGGCGTCGAAGAAACGCTGACCTATTGTGATTTCCCCGCTGAACATTGGACGCGAATCCGTACAAACAACGTCATTGAGCGTCTGAACCGCGAGATCCGGCGGCGGACCAGAGTAGTCGGCACTTTCCCCGACGGCAATTCCGCGCTGATGCTCGTCTGCGCCCGCCTGCGCCATGTCGCAGGCACTCAGTGGGGCTGCAAGAAATACATGAACATGAAGCATTTGGAGGCCGCTCTCAGCGACGCCTCTATTGCCTGACGACGGATTTCATAGATGCCTGTGATCTAATTTGCGCATAACACTTGACAGTACCATTGGGATTTGAACTTTTGACGTGTCCACTTTCAGGGGTACATTTTAGCTAATTCACGATACTTTGGACGAAACCTTGCATTGTGGACGATACCCTGTAATCGTCCAAAGTAGGGTGCATTCCACGATAAATCTCTGATTTCGACCCCGAAAAGTGGGTATGAGTAGACTAAAAATGGCCGGATGGGAAGATGTTTGATTTGGAAAAATGATGACAAGTAGCCCGATTCTTGCGCCCATAACCCGTATTCGGCAGTTATAGCCTGTATTCTGACGGTTTATCAGTCTAAAAATGCAAAAAGAAGTCCTCATGCTTTGTATCAAAACATGAGGACTTAGTTGTTCTGGTTAGACTATGGTAGATTTTGATACAAATTCTCAAAAAGCACTGTATTTTCAAGGCTTTTCGTGTATAATAGAATTGGAATAAAGCGAAAAGTCGATTAGACTAAAGGCAGTATCTCTATCATTCTTTATATGCCAACCAGCGGAGGTCTATATGCCTGAAAAGAAGGTACAGCGGATTGAAAAAATACAGTTTGCCAATATGGGGTATAAAGCAGTAGGCATTTACGCTCGCGTCAGCACCTCCCTGCCTTCCCAACTGCACAGTATGGCTATGCAGGTTTCTGCGCTGACGCATCAGGTTTATCGTTTGCCGCAGTGGAGCCTGGCTGATATTTATATGGATTTTGCCAGCGGCGCCGGCGTGGATAACCGTTCTGAATTTCAGCGTATGATCAATGACTGTGTTAACGGTAAAATTGAGCTGGTTCTGACTAAAAGCATAAGCCGCTTTGGACGCGATACGGTCGACGGCCTTAGTGCTATCCGCGAACTGAAGGCGCACGGCGTTGAGGTGTATTTTGATCTGGAAGAGCTTCATTCCTTTCAGCCGGACTTTGAACTGCAGTATTCTATCCGTGCGGCGATCGCTCAGGACGAGCGGGAAGACTTCCATGACAGTATTGTTCTTGCCATGAACCAGAAGGTTACAGACGGAACTTCGAGCATTTACTCTCGCCCCTGTTATGGCTACAGGAAAGCCGAAGACGGATCGCTCGTTATTATTCCGGAAGAAGCAGAAAATGTGCGGCTGATCTTCGAACTTTATCTGTCAGGGAAAAGCATTGTGGGAATCATGCGTGAGCTGGCGCAGCGAAACATTTTATCCCCAACAGGCAAGGTCACATGGAGTCGAAGGGCAATCGATACGCTGCTCAGCAACGAGAAGTATCGTGGCAATTCAACGGCCTCAACTGCCCGTATGAGTGGCGATCCGCATAGCAAGCCTCGAGACAAGTATTTGTATCAGGGACATCACGAAGCGATTATCGATGAGGAGACATTCATAGCCGTTGCAGAGGAAAAGAAGCGGAGAAGTAATATTGAATCGGATGAAAATGGTATTCGGCGGAAGAAGACTCGGTATGTAGCCAAAGTACAAATAGACGAGCAAGACAACCGAAAATAGACTACTCCACCGTCTGGGTAGTCTATGCTCTACTACACCGTATTTGAACGATTTTTCACTTACAAACAATCACGGTTATATGGAAAAATTATGAAGCATGCGAGCTCCAATCGCTATTTTGCGATACTATGGACGAAACCTCGCATTGTGGACGTTACCCTGCTATCGTCCACAGTAGGGTGCATTCCATGATAAATCTCTGATTTCGACCCCGAAAAGTGGTTATGCGTGGGCTGAAAAGAGCCGTAGAACGGAAACCACCATCTGATAAAATGACGCCGAACAGTCCGTTTCTTGCGTCTACAGCCAATATTTGGTAGTTATAGTCTGCATTCTGACGGTTTATCAGTCTATAAATGCAAAAAGAAGTCCTCATGCCTTGTATCAAAACATGAGGACTTAGTTGGTGGGAGCAGCGGGGATCGAACCCGCACGTCTTTCGGACAAAAGTTTTAGAGACTTCCGCGTATGCCAGTTCCGCCATACTCCCGCAAAGAGACTATCGGGAGGCATGGGGGCGGGCGCGGATTACGGCAGCTATTCATAGCGCGTGATCCACAGCTCCATGTGCCCGCGGTTGGGCTTGGCCTTTCCGTCCACATAGCGATAAGACGGCTTGCGCTCCCATGCAAGCAATCTCAGAATGGAGCCGGGCTTCAGCGGCTGCGCGTTGAACGCGGCCTTTTTGAGCTTCATAACGCCGGTTTTGCCGGTGGCGATGCTGCACAGCCGAAGCTTCGGGCTGTGGCGCTCGTCCACCTCCAGCACGGCGTACTCGCTGCGCAGATTGAGCGCTGTAGTAAACGGCGCGCCGCACAAGGCGATCTCGAAGCGAATCTGCTCGTGAATCGGCAGTTCCGATTCCGACATTTCGGATTCCAGCTTTCGCAGGATGCTCAGCCGCTTTTCCTGCGTCGCGGGAATGTGCGCTTTGGAGAATTTGAATTCGCCTTCACGAAATTCGCGGAACAGCTTCAGAAGTTTCCCACTGGAGCCGAACTCCTGAAAGTACCCGAGGCGGATTAGAATTTCTACGACCTGCGAATCGAACACCGGATGCATCTCCATGTCATACAGCAGGTCGATAAAGCACGGATAGAAGCGGTCGCGCCAGCTGTACAGCGTGTCCGCGACGCGGCGGCTGATGTGCTTGACCGAGGTCAGCGCGTCCGAAATCGCTTTGCCCGCGTGATCTATATAGTAATCGCGGTTGTCCTGCCGGAATCGGCACGGGGCGATGCGGATGCCAAACCCGCGCAGCATTTCCTCCTTCGCCTATGAGATGCGATCCTTGTCGCCCTTCTGGGCGTAGTTGGACAGCAGCGCCGTGTAGAATTCCAGTGGATAATGGGCTTTCAGATACGCGCCGTACAGCGAATCCAGCGCGACACACACGGCATGGGAAGCGTTGAACAGATAGCTGGTGGCGTCGCTGAGGATCGTCCAGACCTTTTCCGTTGCAGCGGGATCGCCAGTCAATTTGGTGAAGCCCTCCATGAACTGCTCTTTCAGCTTCAGTACCTTCTCGGCTTTCTTTTTCGATATCGCCTTGATCGCCGCATAGGAGTCCGGCGCGGTGAAGCCTGCACTCTGGAGAATCTTCATAATCTGCTCCTGAAAAATGATGAAGCTGGAGGTCATCTCTCGGGTTTGCACCAGTCTGTCCAACGCGGGAATACCGTAGTCGAAGTGCCGCCGTTCCAAGAAGATGGGCAGCATGGATTTGAAAGCCGGTCGTACTGCCGCCACGAAGGAAGAAAGCTCCGTGATGTTTCTCGGCTTGTACTGCATAACCTTTTCGCGGGTCTTGGACTGCTCCACCTGATTAATGCCCAGCGTCAGGCCGTCCGCGTACATGCGCCATGTCTCGCAATCGTTGGTTGTCAATCGGAGCAGTTCGCCCACGCTGGGCTGTTCCAACCCGGCGCGCTCAAAGGATTCGCGGTTGACCTTGACCACGTCGACGTGGAGAATGTCGTTCTTCAGGTAGCCGAAGGCTTCTGCTGTCGCGCCATCGATGAACGCCGCGTAGACCGTGCGCTTTTTTGCGCCTTTGCCATTGATGCGGATGATTCCGATCTCCCGGCGAATATCGTTCTGGCAGAGCAGATGCGCGCAGGGATGAGGCGAAATGCTGTCGATTACGCCCAGGTACTTCTCGCTCATGTCGATCAGCGCATGGTATTCGCGCGGCACATAGTCATGCACGTCGATGGCTTCCCGTTCATCCTCTTCGGCATAGCGCAGATCATTTTCAAAGCGCTTGAGCTGTTCGGCAATGCTGTTGGCTGTTTCGTAGGGCACGTCGTTGGCACGGCAGTACATTTTCCATGCGGACAGTCGCCGAAGCGTACCGTAGGCGATCATCGGCGCGCTGCGCCACTCGCCCAGCACCTCAGTTTGTGCTTCCCAAAAGATTTCCTCATTGGCGACATTGGTGTCGATGTCAGGCAGGCTGCCAGACAGAATGCGATCGGCTGAGATAAAGCGATCCGGGAACATCTCCACAGGAATGCTGAAGCGATCCACGGAGGAAAAGCCCAGCAACATATTGGTGAAGTAGGACACCGCAGAGCCGCGCCCGGTAGCGGTAATCACGCCGCCCTTTTCCTTGGCGCACTGGACAATCTGGTGATTCAGCAGGAAGTAATCCGCAACGCCGGTGGAGCAGATGGTTTCCGTTTCGTAAGCAATACCTGCCTCTCGCGGTGCCTTTTCCTCGTCGGTCATGCCGGCAGAATATTTCTCCCACTCAGCGTGAACCGCATCCAGATACTTCTGATTGCGCTCTTCCTGCGAAAGGTTCGGATATATACTGGGCAGCTTCTTGCGCTTATCGAACACAACGTCCTCAAAGGTGAGAAACACGTTGGTGTTCTCTATCGCCTCGTGAATCTGTGCATCGGACAGCACGCCCTGCGTCTGAAAGCGCCGGTATGCCTCCGCGCCTGTGGGATAGTCCATGTACCAGCCACTCTCATCCTCGTAGCGGATATGATTGGCTTCCAGCCGCTGCTGCCGGAGTGCGGCGTCCTCCGGATAAATGAAATGGCTGTCCGTGCCCATGATCAGCGGAATGCCGTGTCTGCGGTACAGCTTCAGGAGAAATTGATTGACCTCCCGCTGCTTTTCCGTATCGTGATACTGCACCTCAAGCATGAAGCTGTCGCGGAAGTGCTGGGCGAAGCGGAGAATCAGCTTTTCCGCTTCCTCTTCGCCATACTTGAACACGCCGGCGATGCAGGCGGTGGTCACGAAAACATCTTTGGGATCGAGGGACAGCAGCAATTCCATGTCCATGCGGGGACGATAGTAAAAGCCGCTGATGTTTGCTTCCGACAGGGCAAAGTTCAGATCGCCCACACCCTTGGCGGTTTTGGCCGCCAGAATGATGTGACAGTTGGTGTTGTCCTTCTCGCGCCGGTCCTTGACAAAATAGGCTTCGGAAACGTATCGCCAGCGCAGGCCGTACTTTTCCGCCAGCAGCGCGCATTCGCGATAGTTTCCCTGATTGCCGTGCTCGCAGGAGGAAAGAACGCTGTGCCCAAGCTCCGCTGCGCGTTTTGCGTAGTCCTCGTTGGTCACTACGCTGTCCGCCAGCACGATGTTGCTGACGCAGGAATGCCGGTGGTAGCAGACATAGGGAATCTCAAAATCCTGCGCTGCGACCGGTGATGTGGAAGTCTACAATGCGGAGGTGGTCATTCGGGTTGACTCCTTTCCCTGGCATGAATGATTTCATTGGCAATGGGACAATGATCGCGGACGGAACAGATGAACCGGCAGAAGTATCCTGAAGATGAAACGCGCCACTCCCGCTCCGCCTTGATTGTCTGAATTGTCCGCCCAATCCAGTCCAGCGTTTCCTCATAGCGCTCCATGGAAAACGGCTCGTCGATGAAAGAATTGTAGCGGAACATATTAAACCGCAGCAGGTCGGGATAAATGCCGAAGCGCTCCTTTACATAAAATGCGTAGGTGTACAGCTGGCGGGTGTTCTCAAAGAGCTTCTTTTTGAGTGACGGCATGGACTTCGATTTGTGATCGATGACGCTGATCGCTCCGTTGCTCTTGTCGCGCAGCACCAGATCGGCGATGCCGACAAAGCAATTGCCGCGGATGTTCAGCTCGAATTTATCCTCCACGGATAAAATTTCGCAGTCGCCAAAGCCGTCGAAGGTTGAGAAATATTGAAGCCCTTCCTCGTAATACTTACCCGCCAGTCCGCGCGGGAACGGCGGGAAATACTCCTTGATCGCTTCATCGTATTCAGCAGTGTAAACATCTGCGAGTTCAAAGGGCATCAGCTCACCCTTCGCCCAGCGTTCGAGGATGCTGTGGCAGTGGGTTCCGTAGGAGGCGTAGGCGTTCTGAAGCTGGGGCAGCTTGTCGATGTACTGCTATTTGAACGCCAGCGGACACTGATCATAGAGCTGCAGCTTGCTAAAGGACCATTTCATATCGTCGGGAATCAGACACATAGGTTGCTCCTTTCTCAGAACGGCTGCGGTGCTTCCGCCATGCGGACGGCGTAATCCGGCAGACTGTCGGCGCGGGGATTCGGCGGCGTGATGCCGGTCTTATCCCACGAAAAGCGATTCAGATCGCCCTTGTCCGCCTGATAGATTCTCCGGCTGTCAGGGCAATAGCAGCACCCGATGAGCTTGCACACGCCGCCCTCGCGGTTTTTGAGGATGCGCAAATTGGGACGCTCCACCACGATGGCGCTGTCGGCCAGACGGATGGTGGCCGAGCTGCCGCCGATGTCGTCCTGCCCCAGCCTTTCTCCGACCTTCACCTTACGCGGGTGCGCCACCAGCAGCACATGCACATGATAGCGGGTGGCGAATTTCTTGAGAGCATTTGCGAATTTACCCTGCGCCTTGGTTTCTTCGTCAGAATCAGAAAGTGCGGTCATCAGATTGTCCGCCAGAAACAGCTTGCAGCCGTAACGCCGCGCCGCCAGCTGAAAGACCTTCAGGATGCTTTCCGACTGATTTGCCTCAAAGATTTCCTGATTGTCGAACAGATAAAATCGATCGCGGTAGTAATCCAGCAGCCGCTCCTGCACGGCATAGGGTACGCATGGAACGCGAATATCGCGGACGGGATCATATTTCAGGCCGATATATTCCGAACCCGCGGCCTGCAGGTTGATCCATTCCTGAAATTTCTCCTTGGTCAACTCGCCGGAATAGGCGCAGACGCTGTGCCCCTGTTCGATGGCATTTAGCAGCAGCTGACCGGCAAGCGTGCTCTTCCCGTTGCCGGGCTTGCCTGTGAACACGGTCATTGCGCCCTCCGCCAGTCCGCCGATCACCTCGTCCAGCGCCGGGATCATGGTTTTGATGCGCGGCACGGCGGTGGGATCATAGGGTGTGACGTCTGCCTATTGGATGATGCCCTTGACAGGAACGGGCGCGGCGCTGTTCAGCGTTTCCTTCAGCGCTTCTGCGCCGTGGAAATACAGAATCTCGTTGGCGTCCTTGCAGGGTGTTCCATCCGGGCGCTCAGGATAATCCTCCACCACCATGCAGCGGGCTTCGTCCAGCCGTCGCACCACATCGTGAATCATCTTACGGCCAGGCGCATCGCTATCTCCAAACAAAATGATGGTTTGAAATTTCTCCAGCCAGTCCCAGCAGTGATCCAGCCAGTCCAGATTGGAACAGCCGCTGGGCACCGAAACCACGTTGCGAATGCCGGCTTCATACAGGGAAAGCGCGTCGATCTGACCTTCGGTGATGATCTACGGCTGTGAGAAGGAGCAGAGATCCATGCCGAACAGGATCGGGCACGTGCCGGGAGCCTGCCATTCCTTGCGCTCCTTGCCCTGCGGCTTGCGTGGCGCGCGGTATTTGACGAAGACCAGCTCGCCGTCGCGATAGAACGGAAAGACGATGTTGCCATCTGCATCGGAGCCGATTTTGAACGCATCCAGCGTCGCCGCCGAGATTTTTCGTCTGGCGAAGAAGGCGGCGATCTCCTCGGTCGGCGGCAGAATGACCGCGTCCGGCAGAACGAACTGCTTTTTCGCCCGGACGGCGGGGCGGATGATCTCCGCCCGCTCGCCAAAGCGCTGCGCCAATTCCTCAAACCGTCCCCGCACGCCGCAGGAGCCGCGCTTGCACACATACACGCCCTCCGTCAGATTGAGCGCAAAGGTATGCCTGTCGCAGCTCTCGCCGCCGCGGCAAAAGGGACAGTATTCCGGAATCAGCTCGTCCCCGCGGACTGTATAGGGCTCCAGATGCTTCTCCGCAAAGCTGCGGATGGCCTCAGCGATGCTCATGCTCTTCTCCCTGTTCAAAATACGCGCGGGCTTTCCGGCGCACTGCTTGCAGAAGCCGCGACATCTGCGATTCATTGGCCAGGTTTAGCACGGGAATGATTTCCCGACCGATCCAGCCGTCCAGCTTCATCTGCACGACGGCTCGTTCGCGGGGCGTGAGCGTGGCAAGAAAGTCCTGGTACTCAACCGAAAAGCTGGTCTCAGTCTCCGGCGTGCATGGCTCAGGAACGTCCTTCTGCTCAATGTTGATTTGATATACTTCGGAGATAACGGCCTTATAGCAGTTCTTGGGCGCATACACGATCGCCATGCTGCGCCAGTATCCCCAGAGCGCCGAAAGGATGTCCTTTCCGCAGCGGCGGATATCACCGGCGCTTTCGATCTTCCGCAGGTGAATCAAAAACGCCAGCCGCGCCTCCTGCATCAGGTCGTCCATGCATTCGGCGCCGCAGACCTTACGGCGCTTCAGAATCTCGGAAACCATGCGCCGGAGAAAAGCTTCATACGCCTCCAGCAGCGCGGCTTCCTGCTCGTGCGACTACTTCATACGCAGTTCCCCGCCGTCAGATGGGCAGCTCGTCGTCGGGATGCTTTGCGGGCTCGGCAGCCTGTACGGCGTTTCGGCGGCTGGGAAATTCCACCTGGCTGGCGCTGATCTGCAGGGCCGTGCGGTTCTGCCCTTCGCGGTCTGCATAGGTGCGCATGGACAGGTCGCCGCTGACAGTCACCTGATCGCCCTTGTGCAGGTACTGCGCCACGGTTTCAGCCATGCGCCGCCAGACGGTCACGCGATAGAAGATGGGAAGGAAATTGCCGGACGCGTCCTTCGCCCTTGTGTCGGACGCCTAAGTGAAGGCCGTGCAGGGAACGTCGTTGACATTGGACAGCGTTGGATCCGTCGCCAGCCGTCCGGCGACGATAATCAGGTTCATGCTCATGATCAGCCCTCCTGTTCGTTCGGCTTGAACGCATCATAGATGGCGCGCAGCGCGGCTTCATCGGTCACGGCGCGGTAATTGGCGGTGCCGGCGAGTTGCTTGAGCCTCGCGGCCACGCCTTCCTTTTCTTCGCGGGTCATGCTGGCGCAAAGGCGCTTCATGGTCTGATCCACCAGCTCCGCAAGGGAAGAAGCCTCCGGCTCCCGCTTTGCTGCCTGAATCGGCAGCGGCGCGGCCTGCGGTTTTGCACCTGCCAGCCAGTCGCGAATCCTTGCGCCGGTATCGGGAGCAATCAGGAAATACTGACCGTCGAATAAGCCGGTGCGATCCTTGGTCGCCGCTGCTGCGTGAGACTGATCCAGTTCAAAAAAGATTGTAAACTCGTACTCCACACCATCTCGGAACACCGGCGCCATGCCGATCTTGCGGGGCGTTTTCTTGCCATTGCCATTGTCTTCAATGACATATTCGGTCTTGGTGCGCAGCGTGACAGCAACGTGCATCGGGCACTGGAGAATGCGGTCTACCAGCTTGTTGTGCAGCGGCGTAACCTCGCGCCACGCGGTGTAGCTGTTGCCGCTGCGCTTGGCGACATTCCCCTGCACGTCCAGCAGACCGCCTTCGCCCGTCCACGCGTGAGACAGCGAATCGATAACCAGATATTCCACGCCAGCCTGTTCCGCCAGATCGATAGCTTCCAGGTATCGCGCCGCGCTGTAAGGCGCTTCCAGATTGATGGTCAGGTATTCGCCCACGATCACGCCGGCGATCTGCTTTCCAACGTACAGCGAACCGGATTCGTTCTCGGTATCGATGAGGCAAATTTTCTCCCAGACAGCCGCGTCATCCAGTTCAGGGTGCGAAGCGTGAACCTATCCGTAGCCCAGCAGCAGAGAGCTGAGCGTCTTTCCACTGCCGGAAGAACCTGCGATGCCGATTTTGAGCTTGGCCTACGAGCGCTGCGCTTTTCTGATTTGAATTGCCATGTGCATTTCCTCCAATCCTGATTGGGTCTCCTGAAAACACCTCTTCAAAAGCCCTTCACTCTTAATGAGTCCCTTTTTTTCGGAAAACTTGCGGAAGAAAATTATTTTTTCTGCCGACAGCAAGGATTATATCGCCTGCAGGGGACGCGCGCAATTTCGCAAATGCGGACAGGGCATTCGCATTTGCGGCCAGCAGACGGTCTATCGCTTCAGCAGATGGGCGTAGCCCATGCCGTTGACCGCCTCCCGCCGTTCCTGGGGCGTGGTATGCAGGTAGGCGTTCGTAATCTGCACGCTCTTATGGCCGGCGAGATCGCGCGCCAGAGCCGCGCCGCCCTTGGAATCATGCTCGATGTCCGAAAGGAAGGTGTGACGGAAGATGTGCACGCCGGTTTTCAGTCCTAGCTGCTTTTCCTTATATGCCAGTGTCTTCCAGAGCGCATTCGGCGTCATGCGATTGCCCTTCTGCGACAGAAACAGTGGTTCGTTGGGTAATGCGCCCCGGCGCGTAAGCAGATACCGTGCGACGTGCGGATACACAAAATCTGCCACGCTGACCTCTGACCAGCCGCCGCCTTTGCGTTCGACGGCAACCGTTCCGTTCTGGATATCGGATAAGTGAGACACATTCAGGCTGCAAAGCTCGAAGGCGCGCAGCCCGCTGCCCAGCGCAAGGGCAACCATGGCCGTATCCCGCAGCGCATTGCGCGTCAGGTTGCCCTTTTCCATGCTGGAAAGCAGAGCTTCAATTTCCGCTTGGGTGTACTGCTTATGGTCATCATCACAGGCTTTCTTTTTCTCCTTGACAGTGTGCAGTACGCGAGCGGGATTATCGGCAATCACCTGCGCATTCTGAAGAAAACGGAAGAATTCCATCAGGGCGATTACATAGGCATTGCGGGTAGATACCTTCAGCCCGCGGGCGTGAAGATGCTGGTAGAATTCGGTAAGCATCAGGCCGGTCACGCCGCCAACCTGCTCTTCGTCCAGCAAAAGCGAATGCGTTTCCAGCAGCCAGCGTTCAAAGCGCCGGAGGTTGCCGCCGTACTGCTCGCGGGTTTTATCCCGCTTTTCCTCCGCCGTCAACTGATTGAGGAACGTGTCAATGAGATTTGCCATAATCGTTTCCTCCAAACTGCGCGCACAGCACTTCATATTCTGCGATCACATGAAAAAGGCGCGGGCTTTCGGTGTATACCCACGCCGTAAGACCGCGCTCGTTCTTGATCTGTCGTTCAAAAGGAATAAAATGCGCAAAGAGGAACTGCTCCAACCTGCGATCGTCTGTGATAAATTGCTTCATGCGGCCTCCTCCTGCGTGTATTCTGCCAGAAAGCGGGATTTTCACAATCGCAGTGCTCGCCGGGATCCAGCTTCGCCCCGCAGCAGGGGCAAGTGTGATAATAAAGGTATCGTTTCATTGCAGCCTCCAATCGTTATCCGCACAGAAAAGGAGACTGCCCGATCTGAGCAGTCTCCCCAATGAAAACAAGGAAAATCAGTTTCTTATTCTGTTTTGCCTGAGTATGCGACGTCTGCCTGTACGTCGCCCGAAATATCAGCGCCTTGCGTGAATGCCTTACCGGCAGCGGCATGCTCTTTCAGCATTTGAACACGCTTCCGCAGTGCGGCGCCGATGGCCGTGCGGCGCGCATCATCGATGAACAGCGAGCCTTCCGTAACGCTTCGGAAAAGTTCGTCCAGATCGGCAAGCGCGTCCCAATCGATCCAGTCGAAACTGGAAACCAGCTTGATCTGTTCCTCATGGCTGGTCTTGAACGGCTTTGATGTTACCCGCGGCGCTTCAGCGCGTATCATGGGCGTAGGCGTATCGAACCAGAGCGACGTGCCGCTGTCGTAAATCGGCGCAGTGCCCTGCCACACAAGCGTGTTGGCGTTTCGAATCACACCGAAGTTGTTCTGATGGCGATCCTCATTAACCAGCAGATAATCGACAACCAGCATCCGATCCAGCGCATCCCGAACGCCCGCAATGCCCAAGGTTTCGCAGCAGTTCAAATAGTGCTGATAAATCGACACATGGTTTTCCTTCTTCTGCGTCTGCATCACATACCATGCGCTGATCAGCTCGGTATCCGTCGTGATGAAATCCTCACAAACGCTGTATGGGAAATCCTCCTGCATCAGCAGGCGATACGAAGCGTGCGGAATGCCGAGGCGTTCCATCAGCCGAGACGAGAATACTTCATTGTAGGGTTCCTGCTGCGTCGCACCGCTGCCGCCCTTGACCAGGCATCGCTTCCCATCGATAATCGCCCATTTCTTTTTCAGCCAGCCGTCCGAGGTGTTGTTGGGCGACATCAGGTTGATGGGATCTCCGCTGGAAGCGCCGCCGAACAGAATATCGCCCACATCCTCGGAAAACGGATGCTCGAAGAAATTGATCTGCGACCATTGCAGGTCAGTGCCCGCAGGACGTACCCAATACTGGTCTGAGAGGCTCAGCCCCATGCACTTTTCCAGCAGCGCGTGGGTAGAAGGAACGCTCATCTCTTCCAATGCGCGATGAATGCCCTGACGGCTGGCGGGGATGGCGCGTCCCTGCCACCATGCGTTCAGCGCGGCACGGTCAACAAGCCCTTTTCGCACAGGAATACCCACGGGAAAATGTTCCGGACGCTCAATCTTGCCGATTCGAAGGATTGCAGACGTTTCACTGTCTAAAGAAAAGGATAGAACCGGAATCTGCTTGTGCATCAGTTGATAATCCATGAGCATTCACCTCCCTGCACCAGATGCTTTTATTATATCCAACCTCCGCAGAACGGTCAACCATACTAAGAGTCCGAGAACGTAAATAAATTCATGATTTCGAGACTTCAGCATTTCTTTCATAGAGCACCTTTCGTCCGTAGGTAATCTTCACGACATCATCTGGATACACGTCTGTGTTTCGGCCAAAGCGTTCCACCAGCTTATAGCGGGACGGCGCATCCATGCGCCAGGGGCTGTAATAGGAATTATCCATGCAGCGAAGCGCCGACGTTTCAATCTTGAGTATCGCAGATTCATCGCCCTTCTGGATTTCCAGATTGACCGTTTTCATGTTTTGGCCTGCAACGCTGCGCATGATAGTGCGGCGGGCATGGTGCTCTCCGGGTGTGACTTCCATTCGAGCCACTTCCTCACGCAGCAATCCAATCTGCCAGAGCCGTTCGTTAATCTCTCGCGCCTTTTTGCGGATGAAGGCTTTTGCACGCGCATTCAACGCATCCTCAAAATGATTGAGAATGGACGCGATCTCGGCAGTAGAGGGATCAGAAACGTGGTAGTGCGGCTGATAGTGAAGGCGCTTTGCGTCTCCGAAAAAGCACTCCCGCGCTTCTCTCGGCAAGGTATATTTCTGATAATATTCCCGCTCGTCGCGGATTTCTTCCGCTTCCTCCGTTACGGGGACAGGTGCGTCATGCACCATTTCCGCAATTCGAGCAGAGACTGCATGAGAAAACTCGGAAAGAAGTTCTTCAATGCTTTTGCTTTCATCTGCCCGATCGCGCAGGGCATACGGAATGTCAAAATACTCGCGACGAACATGACTGTATACGCCGGCGTAGGCAGCGTTGTCACCCGTTTTATGCGGATCGTTTTCGTAGTAGCCCTCCAGCAGGTAGAGGAAATCCGTCTCCGCATCGAAAGCGCTCTTAATCAGAAGGCAGTTCTGCCGGCCACGGCTAAAGTGCAGCTCATGCTGATTGGCGTCGTCCAGAAAATCATAGAGCTTCTTCTCTTCAATAATCATGTAATTTCTCCTTTTCAGTCGCTTACTAAATAATCGGCTGCCGCCCTGAACGCTTTTGCGGAAGCAGTCAATCCATCAAGGATCGGAACAATGGGAAAGTACGCGCCCTGCGCCCACACAAGCGTACCGTCGACCCATCGGGGATGACGGGCGACGATGTACTGAACGGGTTCACCTTTTCTGAAAAGCGGCTCGTCCTTCGCCGCGTATTGCAGAAGCAGCAGCCTGTCGTTTCCAACGGCGCAGCAAAAGTGTTCGTCGCCACGAATGCGGACAGTTTTGCCCAAAAGAGCCTTCAATTCATACTGGTTCATCGGTACTCCTCCAGATAGCAATAGATATAGGTGTTGCAATCACCAGGTTCCGGCAGGCAGCGAATCTTGAATACATTTGCGCGAAGCGTCAGGCATGATTTTTCTCCTCCAATACAGCGATGTCAGTCAGCCGTTCCCGTTCCGCATCGAGCCGGGCGATGGCTTCTGTGAAACGGCTGCGCGGAATCGGGTTGAAAAGGTTTTGTGTGCGTCCGCAGCGCCAATCGTCCAGCGACTCCCGCAGCTGTTCCCACGTCTGGCGGCGAATCGTTACGGAGCCGATCATCTGCTCTGTTTTTTCTTCATGCAGCATTTCCGTAAATGTCTTGCCGCTGACGACCAGATGATCCGCAGTACAAATGACGCGGGGATCATTCTGCAGCTCGGTGCAGCCTTCAATTTCCAGTAAGTCATTGTCCTGGATGAAATGACCGGCGATGGAAAGCACATCGTAGCGCAGCGTTTCGTCATCATAGAAGAATTGCCTGCGCAGCAGCGTTTTCGATTCTTCCTCATGATAGCCGGTGTTCTCATTCGTGATCATGATCTTCGCATCAAACAGCAAGCCTGATTCAGTAAGCGCCTTCACCTGATCGGTAGAAAGGCGACGGCTCTCCATTTCCGCATTGTGCGCGGCGAGTCTGTCTGCCCGTTCCTGAGCGCGCCGCTTATTCTCCGGCCAGCCGCACTTGGCTTCAAACTGCAGCGTGTTAAGATTAAAGGTGTAGCAATCAACGGAGAGCTGTACCTGATCGCCCTCCGTATGGTCCGCATGGACGCTCCAACCGCTGGGGCTTTCAATCAGCTCCTTCGCGAAGGACGGCAGGTACAGCCGCACGCCGGAACGGAAGTTTACCGCAGCGTCATAGGCGTAGTCGTCGGTATAACGTCCGGCGCAATGTCCTTCATAAATCTGTCCGGAAAGAATGGCCTTCCAGACGTGCGGCAGCGTCCATTTGGCAGGAACCTTGATGGGCTTGATTTCCTTGAAGGGCGTGAAAACGTTCATGGATTTCAACGTACTGGCGTACACATGACAGTCCGGCAGTTCTCGCCGCACAAAGAATTTTTCGTAGACCTCGCGGAAGGTATTGAGACCGCTGTACAGGCATTCGGAAGAATACGGATCGTACGGCTGCAGCACCAACTGTTCGCATTCTCGGCCGGGGGTCAGAGCATTGTGCAGATCAACGATGCGGATCTGCTGGACACGCACTTCCATGTAAGCCTGAATGTCCTGAAAATAGCCGTAGTGGGTTTTCCAGCAGGAAAGGTCGGAGGATTTACAGATAGGGATGTCGTTTACCCGATCATAGGCCGGAAAGAACGGCTCTGCTGCCGGCGTAGTCACATCTGCCTTGATGTTCCCGCTTGCGATCTGTTCCGCAATCTCCTGATTGGCGGCATTCTGCTTGGCATACCAGCATTTCTTTACCCGGTGATACCGCCATCTGGCAGACTTGAGCTGCGACAAGACTTCTTCATCAGGCTTTTCAGGAAAATACAGTTCCAGACCATGGCATTCCTGATTGACAACGAGCTTCGCGTTCATAGGGAAACCTCCTTCATATGATTCAAAAAGAAAAGGCGCTTCCATCATGCAGTCAAGCGACGGAAATGCCCTGTTCGGCAGTGAAAGGGCTGTCAGGTGGCATTGGCCTTGCCGACATATGCATCGATGTAATGGAGACACCCTGTCAGTGTTCCTTCAAAGAGTATCTGTCCGCTCCGTGCGTTCGTTTCAAAGATGCATTCCGCGGCAATCTGAAGCGCAGTGTCTCCATAGATGCGACGCAGTTCATCCGCGTTTTCATAGCCGTAGGGGTGCAGATATTCACGAATGAACTCGGAATCCTGCAAATCCTGTCTGGAGACACGCACCTCGTCCGTGATGACGGCGTATTGGGATTCTCCCAGTCCAACCGTATCGATGAACCGATATACACTCGGTTCTCCTACAATGGCCTGTACATGCTGGCCGGTAGCGTCGTCCGTCTGAATCCATGAATTATTCATGCGTATTTCCACCTGGCATCAATTTGCCAATCAATGTATCAATCTGTTTCTGCAGCGACTGCACATTGAGGACGAATTTCG
>ERZ780195.687-NODE-687-length-32456-cov-3.652758_pt1 | contig 32456 bp, 25 predicted proteins | sample MGYA00511017_ERZ780195 | MGnify/ENA primary metagenome ERZ780195 (study PRJEB29588, sample SAMEA2159974) | human gut metagenome | biome: human gut; feature: human-associated habitat; material: faeces | place: Denmark | collected 2008/2010 ...
CAGCCAATATTAAATAACTGCAAGTCTCGACCATTACCACTGTAATCAATAAGTTTATCATTAAACTCCGCATGATTATCATTAGTAATACCTTGTCTTTCTATATTACAATATATATCAGCTTTAAGCGTTCTATCTAAGTTAAAGTAACCAATAATAAGATTAATATCGTCTTCGGTAGCTTTACCTAGTAATGCAAACGTCCAATAATGAGCTACTCTTGATGTTTCAACTACATTATCTTCACCATTTATATATCCTTGTACACTAAATTTTCCTTGCGATAAATTACCGGTTATATGTATAGAATAATCGTTTTTATCTCCTAATATAGTATTTATTATATGACTATTGCCAGCACTAGAATGATTAACATCATATACTACATATCCATATATTCCAGTCTTACCAATATTGGCAACATGATTTCTTACATACTCATGTCCTATGGGTTGTCTAATATAATTAGTTAATGCAGCAGCCGTAGCACCTCTCAAAGTTATTTGATGAATCATACTAACGATAGTAAAGTCTTTAGTAACTCCCATTTCTTGAAGAGTCTTTTGACTAATAATCATGTCGTTTACTCCGTCAGTAACGAAAGCACCTTCGTATTCAGGTAATATTTCAACACTTACTATATCACTACCATAGTTAGTAAAACCGCAACTAGTACCATCTGAACTACTCTGCACATTATAACAAATAGGTAACTCATAGTTACCATCTTTAGCCATATCAACAGAATGTTGAACACCGTTACTGTCTCTATAATAATAACGAAAATGATAAGTGTTACTTAATCCACTGACTTTTATTTTAAATGAAGGGATATCTTTAGTTAGATACGAATACGGAACTAATAACTTTCCTCTACTATTAAATATAGCATTAGTATTATCTTTAACTACTACATTCTCGCTATATGTATATTCTTGGAAATCATTACTATATCCACCAAATCCACTATTTAATCTATAAGCACTATTTAGAATCTCTAAATCTCCACCTGCATTAGGAATCTTATTCTTAATAATATTCCTATCAGCATCAGTATTCTTTTTACCGTAATTATCCCAAACTCCAATAAGTCTAGCTTTAAGCTCTGGTGGAAGATAAGGTTTATCTCCACCAAGAGCATTATTCTTAAAAGGAATACCGATACCTATACCTATACCAGTATTAGTACCCATATTGTAATGTATCAGCTTGTGCGTTATTAACCTGTTTAACTAACTCAACATTCCAACCGGAATAAAGAACAGTAGTAATAGGTTCTTTCATACCTGCAAGAACTACTTCAACTGTTATTGGGTCTTCTGTAATGTTCTTTAATAAGAACGGTTCTTTACCACCCATTCCATTAGGAATAGAAAACTCTGCAACAGCTTCAACTTTACCCATTATAGATATTTGTAAACTGTTAGCTGAATTAGCTCTGTTATAAATACGATTATCCATGATAATTACTTTTAAATGATTATTAATTACTCTTTGCAACCTTCCCCCATAAAGAGATGTGATAACTGTAATTACCGTTCCTTTATGGGGGATGCTACAAGAAACTAAATTTTGTTTAATTACACAATACTATTATTAACTTTTTAATCTGTCATTCCATTAGCCCAATCAGTAGGAATACTTGCAGAATTACTAATATTAGACTTCTTCATTTTATAAAACACATTAGCTCTATTAGAAGCATTTAAAGTATTAAGCCAATTCCAAAATTCCGGAACACTACCAACAGTAGAAATAGCATTATAGAATAGACCAGTCACATTAGTAAGTCTTTTATGTTTATCAACATTGAATAATGTAGAATTTATTTTTTTAGGACTTCTATCTGACCAATCTCCTACGGTTTGTCCACTAGCAAAAGCATAACTAATATTTCTAAGATTAACATTCTTATTAAATAAGTTTCCGTCTACTTGTTGTCCCATTTCAGATGTTGATTCAAACTGTGCAGCTAAGAACATCGAAGATATGTCTTGTAACTGTATACAGTTTACAAAAGAATCAATAGGTAAGTTAATATGTGCAGAAATAATACAAAAGTAGAACATATTAGATAATGATATTAACTTAGTTAACTTAGAGAACGTATCTGCCGAATAGAACTCTCCGTCTTCTCCATTACTAACATTCCATTTATATGGGTTTAATAATGGCATACGATAGAATGTATAAGACAAATCAGTAGCATTACTAATAGGATAGAATAAATGTGGCGGAATACGTCCTCTTAGTCCATAATCAAGATAATTATATCCAACTATTCCACTAACTCTACCACTACCAAAGAACACTCCATTTACTTGCATATTATTGCCATTAGTGCAATAATAGAATAAGTCAGGAGAACATATATAGTTAAGTATTTTCTTATTAGCATTAGCATCAGAAGGTGGAGCAAAAGAACCAGCGTTATCTTTAAATCTATTAGGTATAACAGGAGAACAATTAATACTTCCTGTACTAATTGCACTATAAAGAGCACTGTCTCTAACTATATCTTCTAATCCACTAAGACCATCAACACAATATTCATTCCAAGCAAGTTCATACTTATCGAAATCTTTATTCAAGATAACTCTATGAATATCTCTATTGTAGTTAGGCATAGTATGTTCGTCATCTAACCATTCTCTAGGGTCATAATTTGGATTAAGAATATACTTAACTGGATTATACTTTTCATTAGGGACTATTATATCTCCGTAATTACTAGGAGTAAGATTACCATAATTCATAGTATAACCTTGTGCTTCTGTACTTTGAAATCTTTCTAAACAATAAGACATATTAACTATTGTCTTTCTAGGAAGAGTTCGTTGTTTACTATAAGTAATCTCTACTGGCATTTCAGCACTTTCAATCCAATTACCGTCACTATCTATACCATAGTTCTCTGTAATATTCTGACTAGCTGCATCTACTTCATTCCAACCTTTATAGCTAACATTAGAAGTTTGTTCCATATAGAATAGTCCATAAGGAATAAAACCTTTCTTAACGAAGCTAGTTTCTATTTCAGAGAAGCATCTATGAACATTAACTAGTTTACAATTAGAGAAGCCTTTACCAGTAAGCGAGTACTTACAATTCTTCATATCATAATATAGATATGATATATTAGTAAGATTATAATTAGTCTTAAATGAATTAAGAGGAAGCTCAATTACACTATTTGCAGGAAGAATTAGTTTAGAGAAAAATCCAGGTATTTCAACAATAGCACTACAATTAGTAAATACATCGTATGGGAATACTTCATCTTCTTCTTTAATAAACTCTTTAGTAAAACCTTGAAAACATCCTAACGTAGACTGATTAATAGCTTGCTGTCCTGTTATATACTTCAATGAGTTCTTCAATCTACTAAACATCGAATTATGAATAGGAAATGTAATAGTAGAATTATCTCCAATAGAGAACGAATTATAGATACCGTATAAAGCAGTAGGAAATCTAAGATTAACCTTATTCTTAACAGTACCACCAAATATATTATATAAAGAACCATTAGATTTAATAAGTTCTTTAAATGAATCTTGTATATATTTTAATTTAGTGTTTTTATAGAATAAGGGACAATACATTACTCCGTCTTCCACATCTTCATCAGTTGTTTGATTAAAGTAAATATTAGACCCATTAAACATATTAGTTATATATTCTAGTTCAGGTAATCGTACAAGTAAATTTCCTGAATTAGCGGCAAATAAATTATTTGCAATAGTTTCATCATTAGGAGAACTATTAATATTATTTACAAATTTAATGTTTGAAATAATATTGTTTAATCTAGTTAACTTGGAATCTACATTTCCTTTAAACTTAGCTAAGAAAGTAGAATCAGTATATTTAGTTCCACCAAAATTAAAAGCATTGTCTATAAATTTTAAACTAACAAGAGGACTAAATAAACCATTATGTTCAGTAGAACCATTTTCATAAGTACTGGTAAATATTTTAAAATTCTGAGTAGGTAATCCCCAAAATATAGAATTCATATCAACAACTTTAGTACAGTGATTGAACATAGTTCTACGAGGACTATCTAACAAATCCCACTTAATATTTGTAACACTAGCAAAACAACTACTAAGAGTCGTAACGTTATCACATTTATATAAGAAATAATAAACGTCATATATACTACAATTAGTACCTCTAAACATAACGTTACCATCAGTAGTGCCAATACTAAAGTTAGTAGATAAATTAGTATTATTTCTCCAATCAACAGAACCTTGTTCAGTATTAGTATCTGGACCAAACCATTCGCCATTATAATCAGGAGTAATACCTTCTACCTTTTCTTTAGGTTCGTGAATATAGAACTTAGAACATTGATTGAATACACCATTACCATTAAGACTAATATGTCCAAATACTCTCTTTAAGTTAGAACAGCCAACAAAGAACGCAGAACCTACATTGAAAGGATGTTCCTTATTATTATTAAACTTAAAGTAATGTACACCTTTGGCGTTTTGAACACTGAATTGTAAGTCGATTAATTGACTAACATCAAATATCTTATTACCATTATAAGTAGGAATTGCAGCATTACCGTATTGTATAGCTTCAACTTGACTATTAGTTATATTCAATGTCCTAAGTTTAGGAAGTTCAGATGCGGCTTGAATATCGTTAGCTGTATTAGTATTAGACATATCAAGTGTCTTAATATTAGGAGCACCTACAATATAAACAATAAGATTTCTGTTTGTACATGACGATATATTAATTGTTTCGACATTATTACAATTAGATACATTGAATGTAGTTAAGTTACCATTATTTGTACATACAATAGATTTTAAGTTAGGACATGAAGTAATCTTAATAGTATGTAAGTCTCCTAGATTACTAAGATTCAATTCAGTAATCTTATCACAAGAATCAATAGTAACTGTTTTTAATCTCCTACAACCGGAGAAATCTAATGATTCCAAGAACGGTTGATTAACAAGACTAATACCTTCAACTGTTGAATTAGTAATATTCAAAGAAGAAAGAGAAGCATTAGGTAAAGATATAGAAGTTACAATAGAACTAGATATATTCAAATCTTTCAACTTAATATACTTTTCTATATTAACTGTAAATGTACCTTGTCCAGCATTACCGCTCCAAAACTTAGTATTACTTAAATCAATATGTCTAACATCAGAGAAATCTTCGTCATTAACGAATACTGTTTCAAATGGAATAGGAGAATCACTAAGAGTATCGACAGACGATAAATCTAGTTTAGAGAAACTAGGAAGTTTCATACTAGACATGAATCTTTGGAATCTCATTCCACCTAATCCTTCTATATCGTTAATTTGAGGAGTATTATTGATAGTAACTTGTGTATTGAAAGAACTAATAGGAGATAATCTAATTTCAGTAGGTTTGCCTTCTTCTAAGAAATATCTAGTATCAGTAGTATTACCAATGTTAACTACAAATATAGCCGGACAATTGGAAGTAACAACCAGCTTAGGATTAGTTGCTTCTGCACCGCCTGCCGAAAACGTTCCTTTATTATTATAAGGTTGAATATTTGCAGCATTACTGTATTTAAACACTCCGTCAAAGAACCAAACGCGTTTCTTTAACCAGTCACGAACATATTCAACACGAGTACCATGTAAGAACTCTATATTAGCATAAGACGCTTCACCACCAGCTTCACCAACGTAAGCTGTAAGATACTTAACATTATAGTCATAATTAAATAGAAGTTCACCACAATTTGCTGTTTGAGCTGCAAAGTAATTATCTACATAATTATTAATATCTTTGCATATATTATCGTTGTTTCTCCATAAATCCCAAAGTCCTTCAAGAGAATTATCATATACACCAGTATTAGCAAATACAGTATCTCTTAATACATCCCACATACGAGAACTATAAGTATCATATCCACCGTCAGCAGCATTCTTAGTAATAACTAATGAATTAACATCATTCTTATCATTGTTACTAAATTTATCCAACCAAGCAGTTTTAGCAACAGATTCAAGAGCAACATTATCAAGTCCATTAGCCGTATCCATATCATAAAATCTAATAAACCATTTCTTACTTCCATTAATATCATAACATACAATAGTCATATTCTTACCAAGAGAATCGACAAGTCCGTATTTTACACATACTAATAAATAAGAAAAAGCATTTCTTATTGAGAACTTAGTATCAAGTTCGGCAGCAAGAGTAGACCAACTAGATTGTGCAGGATATTCACCTTCGGTTTCTTCATATCCTCCTACCGATTCATTCCAAATATACTTCTTAACTGTCGAAGTAGTCATTTGAGCAAAGATACTAAATAGTTCTTGTAGTACTCTCCAAATATTATCATCAGTAACAGGAGCAGTTGGTTCTAACCAGTTACCACCGTTATATTTAAACTCACCTACATGCTTTATAATAGATAAGTCATCTTGCATAAACAAAGCTAACGGTAATGTCTTATCACCGTCTACAATTATATTTGCATTTTCACCGAACTCATAAGAATAAACCTTACGTTGGTCTATGTTTCCAAACATTTCATCTTGAGCATAAGTATGATAAGAAGTAACAAAAGCAGGTAACTTATTATCTACATATTCTCCGGCTGTGTTCTTTATCTTAGTAGTAAAGTCTTTCATAAACCGGAAACCCATATTATAATAAGCTCCACGACCTAAGTTAAAACTATATATACCAAGCATAGTTTGAGTTTCCTCACCATCAAACTGAATAAGAAGAATAATAGGAAAACCTTCAAGTGTCTGTTTAATAGTTACTTTATCTTTAACAGTTCTATCACGAGTATCTACTGGACGGTGAGCTTCTAACTCTTCCATAGGTGGAGTTTTCTCGAATAAGAAATCCGAGTTATCATTAATCCATTTACCAATAGAAGCATTATTAGCATGAGCACTATCCACAACGTCAGCTTTAAGAGTGAACTGTCTTTCGGGAAACCAAGTCTCTTTAGGTTGGAATAACTCATAATCAAGGTTATTTCCGTCATCAGCTTTTAGCATCTTATCAAATCTTATTTCTAAGTTCTTAATAAGATTGTTCATAGTAGATGTACCTTGTTTAGAAATAGCGACATCAGTAGTATATTCAGAACTTGATTTACCAGAAGTTGGACTAAAGTAACTCATAGTACAACCAGTATACCAGTTATTATTCTGTCCACCTATTTCCTCAAATACAGCACGAGTAAAACCAGTATTAGCACAATTAATCAACATAATATCTACTGGAAGTACTTTAGTAGTATCAGAAATAAGACTATTAAAGTTAACATTAGCATAAGTCTGATTAATATCATCCCAAAGTGTTGAGTTTGGTTCAGAATCAGAAGTAGAAAAGAAGTTTCTTAACTTCATTCTGTTGTATTCTGTAAAATCTACACTACCGTCAGCTAATAGAGTTGCTCTAGCTTTTGAGTTCATCGCATTGATAACAATCTGTTTATCATTTGCAGGAACACGGAACAACTTAATATCATAGAAGTTAACATCAGCAAAATTCTGAATTTGTCCAGCATTACTAATATCACAGCCTAGATATATCTTTGAACTAGTTCTCCAAGTAAAGTCATTCTTTATTTCACGAGCTGTACTAAGAATACCATTAATAAAGATAGCAACAACCATCTTTCCTGGATTCTTATTAACTATAAAATCAACAGTATTAATAACATCTTGTTGTATCTTACAACTCATAGTCTCTTTAATATTACCGTCAGTATAAGACCAAGTAATATCTTCAAGACCTATTTTAATACCTTCCGAGAATTGCTCATCTGTATTGTAATCCCCTATAAAGAAGACTGTTCTATTTGAGAAAGGATGTCTATCTGACTTGAATGTACACGATATACCAAAGCCTTGTCTTGACCAGTTATTAAGAGTAGTAGTATCATCTTTAAATGGTTGTACGTCAATTACTCCATAAGCCTCTCCTGATATACGTAACATTGATTGTCCGTTCTTTGTTAAGAAACCTGAAAGAACACCATTAGTATTATATACATTTAGTTCAGTTGTAGCACCGCTAGGTTCAATAGCACCAGGAACTGTAAACGAAGGTTCATTACTTGTCCAAACTTTAGTAGTAGACACTTGTGGAAAACTTTCTTGACGAATATGCCAACTAGCGTATCTACTATTATTAGGATTTTGGTCAGCAATAAGTGCTTGAGAACTAGATACAACTTCACAAGCTAAAACAGTATCAGTAATAGGGTCACCTTTTTCAGACCAACAACGAAGAGTTATATTCCAATTACCTAATACTTCTCCTTCAGTTGGAATAGCATAACTAAATACTTGTTGTTTACCACGCTGCACATATTGGTTATTATTATAGTTTCCTTCATCAAAGTAACCTATATCTTTAACAATACCATTATGTTCTATTCTAACAGCATAATAGATAAGACTTATTCCTGCAAGATACGGAGTGAATGCAAATGATATATTACCGCTTTGAGAGAACTTAGTTCTTTCAACTCCTGAATCTACTTCTGCCTTACTAGTAATACCTTCTACAAGTACTACTAGGTTTACACCGTCTTCTACTACTACACGATTTGTCACCTTATCTGATTGAACAGTTTGTTCATTCATTGAAGTAAATGCTTGTGCCTGTATAGTATAAGAACTACCAGCAATAATACTTCCTAAATCCCATAAGTTAACATTAACTTGTCTAGGAGCAGTAGAAGTAGTTTTACCTAATTCAATAGTTTTACTAGCACCATTAGTTACATTAGTGACTACAAGATTAACATCTGAACCAATAATCTTACTAGTAATACTATAAGTAAAGAAGTAATCAATACCAACAGTTGCAGTATTTCCTGATACAGAACTAGCAAGTTTAATACTTGCTTCTACTATATTTAATATATATGATTCAGCAGAGAATCCGTCTGTATCATTGGCTGTAATTACAACAGAGTGATTACTATTAGAAGAGAATCTGTCTAACTGCGGAATATTAAGAGTTCCAGGAGTATTAGTCCATGCTTCTTTACCTTCGATAATTTTATTACCGTCAAGAGTAACAGTAATAAAATATCGCTTATTATTCTTAGAAGAAGTAATAAGATATTCCAGTTTAATATTAGTAGTTACAGTAGAATAAAGATAATTAGTATTACCTTCTTTTACTATATTACCATTAGTAAGTGTTATTTTATCTCCGGTAGCTCCTCCACCACCGCCACTTCCACCACCACCATGTTCGGCAAGCCAAGCAATATAACCACCATGTTTCTTCAATGCTTCATCGTGGCGAACAAGAACATCATTAAGACTTTCCGTAGTCTTACCTTCTTCTGCAAGGTCAGGGTCAATAAGACGAGGGTCATCGACCACAATTCCAGTAGCTTTACCTGAAGACGATATATCCCAAGTTCCAGTATCAGGATTATATCTTTTAATATCATCTGCCATAATTATTCAATATTATAATTTGGAAATTTAATATTTATAATATCATTACCATTATTAGTTTCACCATTACCACCAACAACACTGTAATTAGGATTAAGACCTTCTATGTTAACATTGTATTTACCTGAATTATTAAATACATTAGATAACTTTTTGACAGTAATCTTTGCTTGATAATAATAAGTAGAATCATCAACCTCACCTTTATTAAGGAAATACTTAATATAAAAAGGATAACGTTGACCTGCATTTACTTTAGCTGTAACATCTGTCTTACTATTAATAGTAATACTAGCTGGAAAGAAATACTTTAACCACGGAATATTAGGACTAGGTAATTCTTTATTACTAGTATGTTTATATCCCGTAGCTTGACACATTAAATATATAGGAGCTGTAATTTCCTCAACCAGTTGAAACGTACACAAATGTTTAAGCATATCGAAATTCGCATTATTCTCCCAAGATTTAGGGAAAGATTGCCCTTGTAAAGCTTCTTCGGCTGTTTCGGTATATAATTCATCTGAATTAAAATCTTTCTTTAGAACGTCCGCAGTGACCTGTATGATAGGCTTCATAGAGCTGTTTTCGTTCTCTAAAATGGGATAGCTGCAACTGTACGTATGTTTGTGTCCGCCAAGACATAAACGGTAATTATGGGTCTGTAAGAACTTTGAGAACCAATATGCATTAGCTTTAGTGGTATTAAAGTTCAAACGACTACCGCTTCGTTCTACGCTAGTATCTTCTTTACCGTCCCAATAGAATGAATTAATAAGATTTTGAGTAATAATAGTAAAAGGCATTTCATGACAATAAGCTATCTTAGCTTTAGCATTAATAGCTTTTGCATCATCTCTTTCACACCATTGTTTTATTAAGTCATACATTACTCCGGTAGTAGAAAGTCCATAAACACTTCGTTCAGTATTAGAACTTATCTCACTATTAACACATAAGAAATGAGTATGACCAACATCGAATGAGTATAATGATTCAACGAATATTTCCTTTCCTTCAACAGTAAATACAGGAGGATTTTCTTCATCCATTTCATAACAATAGAAAAAACGAATGTTAGTAGCATTGATTTTAGAATCATCTCCACCGTCACCAAGAACATAGACATTAGCAGGAGTAAGGTCATTGTTACCAACAGTAACCATTTCTGCAATATCATATAAAGATGCTCTACCAGCTTCGTAATCTAACCATTCATTAATACGATTACCATTCTGTGTCATATCACCAGTATTAATCATAAAGTAGCACATAGATATGTTACTAGTTTCATATCTATTAAAGTCCTTCTTTATTTGGTCAGCGGCTATTCTCCACACATTATATTCATCCCAATTAAAACCTTGTTGGTCGGAAGTCTGAACAAAGTTAAGAGCATCATTTTCCATATTTTCACTCATAACTACAAACCTGCGAACATCGCTCCTATAAGTTTCGTCTCTACCTACGTAATATTCATAATAGACATTCTTGTCTCTTGTATGAGTATCATATTGTTCTCCTAGATGAGTAAGTATTACCTTATGAGTAGTAAACGGAGTACCGTCAGTAGTTATAGCTCTAATACGATTATAGTATTTACGAACACCAGTTTCATTCTTAAACGATTCCACTTTAGTCCATTCAGTATAACTATTATCACTACGGTATGCACGATACCATAAGTATTCATCATAGTAACCTACGGAAACCCAATTAAAACATCTACTAGCATCATCATTAGGCTCATTACTTTCATTAATAGTATAACAAGCCTTGCGTCCTAAAGTCATAGTGACTTTATTAGGTTTGGTACTATCTAATAAAGTCTTATTAAAGAATATATTCTTATTCTCAAAACTAGCTCTAGGAGTATAAGATTCTACTCTAGGAATAACATCAGCTTCTAGGTTAACAAAGTACATATCATTAGCATTATTTCTAGCACTAAGAGCTTTAGTAGCTTGCTTAACATTATCCATAGTATAATACTTAGTAAACAAATACTTACTACTAAGATAACCATAAGCAGTATTTTCAGAAGCATCAACTTTATCAGCATCACCGGCATTAGGTATTTGTAGTCCAACCAAATCAATATAACCTTTAGATACCCTTATGGGGGAAGTCGCGTTATTATAAGGATTTGCAACTGAACTAGGCTCTGTTCCCCAAGTCAAGAAGAACTTAGCTTTCTTATTATCAAACTTAATAGGATTACCGTCACTAGCTATCCATTCCATATCATAGTTCTCAACTTTAATACGAGTAGTATTAATATTCATTACTGAACATTGAGCACCTCTAATTAGGAATGTCGAACCAGCTTTGATATTCCCCCATAAAGGGAGTGTTTCCCAATCTCCCCCTTCTGTACCATACTGTAATGATAATCCCTTTAGAGATATATCTTTACCTGTAAGATTACTAAGTTCAACGAAGTTATGAGAGCACGGATTATAACTATATTCATCACTTGTAATACCACCACAATATAATGAATTGATATATAGCTTTTGTAGATATAATGTAGTTACATATATCCAACCAGTTTCAGGGTCTTCTTGTCCACCAGTAGGTTCAGCTTGAGCTGTATCTAGTTCTTTCTTATATACTATTAATTGCCCATTGTTATTTACCTTAACTCGATATATTTGTCCGTTCGGTGCAACAAATCCAATAGTATCTAATTTGTCTAAAGCATCATAATCTATACTACCTCCACCTCCTGAACCACTACCAGTAAGATTAACAGGTTCTCCATTAATCTTAGTATACAGACGTTTTACATCAGTAGCAATAAGAAGTTCGTAATCTACGAAGTCATTAAAATTATCTTGAATTTCTTTAAGTGTTCCATAATGACCACGAACAGCTTTAGTATTAGGTTCATATTGGTCTGTTTCAGGTTCGAGACTTTCACCAACAGCTGCAACATGAATAGCTAACTGTCCAGTATTTGGGTCAATAGGCTCGTATTCTTTTAGAACCGACTTTGTAAAGGTATTACTAACATGACCAGGATTTATAATTAAGTCTCTCTGATGTACAATAGTATCAAGGTAGTTTTGTATAACTTGAATTGCTTGAATTATTGAAGCTAATTTCTCATCCTCTTCAAGAGCTGTTCCAAGACCAGAAGTATCTACCCAAAGAGCATTAATATTAGCTGGCGGAGTATCTTGAATATAAACTGTTTGTATAGGTTTATCTCCCCCCCCGGCTTGTTTAATAACCAAATGTTCGTTATCAATCCCGCCATTAAACCAATATTCATTAATACTATTATTATGTTTAATACCAATAGTAAGTCCAACACTACGTAATTCAGGAGTAAGAGTTTCAAGAGCTTCTTTAACACTGCTATAAGGTCCGTACTTAGCATCAATATCAGGTAGAGGGTTATAGTTATCATCTACGCTGTTATTAATAATAGGTTGACCTATACTTATTCCTTTTCTCATATTACTTGTTTTTACAGGTTATACGAATAGTATCATCAAATACAGAAGGAGAATATAAGAAGAATACTTTATAATGTATATCGTCAACAATACCACCAGGATTGTTAGTCTTATAAGCACCGTCTGAACCGTCCCAAAGAGTAGTAACAAGAGTAGTACCATATTCAGCTTTAACAAGCGTCATAAGTGTATCAGGTATAAGAAGATAATGAATCTTCTTTTCTTGATGAATAGTAAATGTATTATTCTTATCTCCTGTAATAGTTCTAGGAGTATTACCTTCTAGTGCCATAATATCACTAACAGACATATTTTGAAATGTCTGCGGTGCAATATCAGTATGTCCATAATACATAACATTCATTTTAGGAATAGACTTACATTCGACAATAAAGTCATTAGAATAATATGTTTCACCGTCTTCTCCTTCTATACTAGCTCTAAATATATAAACTTGTCCTACTTGAGCATTAAGTGTTAATTCATTAAACTTAGCCGGACTATCAATAGATAATCCTGAAGCTATAATATTTTCTCTTTCGTTAATAACTTGATATATAGTAAGAGTATCTTTAGTTACATATTCTTTATTAGCGATAACAAATGTAGCTTCATTATATTTTATCTGTTGAGCACCAGTAATTGACATAGGAATATTAAGTTCAAATGTCATAAATACAGGTTTCTCATCAGTAGTATATTCAGTACAGTTCAAAGCTAAAGAAACATTAATATAATTAATGAGTAAATCTGCCTGTTTCCAATAACCTAATGTATAGGCGGCACAAGCAGATTGAAACATATTCCAACAATTAATGACTTGACGATTGATACCTTTACAAGTAGAAGTACAATCTTTAATCATGTCTACTCCTAAGTCACTTAACTTAATAAGCAATCTTTTATAAACACAATTATACTTACTAGGAACATCCAAGTAAGTATACATTCCATTTTCGTTCTTTCTCATTGCATTACTATTAATTCGTTATACATTGCAATTAGATTTTGTTGTTGTTTCTCACTAAGTTTAGATTCTACATTTTGCATGTGACTAAGAATAGTCATAGCATTATATCTACATATATCTTCATTAGTAAGAATGAATCCAATGGTAGAGAGGTGTACAACTTGTACACCTCTATCAACCAATTTGCTATTTACATTATCGAAGTTTATGTCCATTACTTTAATGTATTATTTGTTATATAAGTTATGTAAGACTGAAACTTCAAGTTTATTTTATTATTAAAACTAGATATTTTATCTTCTTTACTAAGATTGTCATTAAACACTATTTCTATTATAGATTTCTCCACTGACGGCATCCAATCCTTTTTCATATTATCACTAGCTTTTACTCCATTAATCTTATATAAAGCTAAGCTAGAGAATACACTGTAAAACTCTGCATTAACTATATTATGGATATTAGCAAGTATATTATCTTTATTAGTATGGACGTGGTTATTAATAACAGTATTAGTAACGAATATAGTCAATCTCATTGCCGAAGCGAACATAGAATCTTCTATTGCAGTCTTACACTTGTCTTTATCTTTATCTATGATATTCTTTGTAATATCAGTAATAAACGTTGAGACTTGTAGCAATGATTTAGATACTTCATCAAGAGTACTACTAATAGAACTAACAAACTTTTCGCTTTCAGTCTTCTTCTTATTATCCAACCATTTATATAATAGTAGGAAAATAGAAATAGTTATCAAGGAACTCAAGCCTTGATTAAGAGCAGATTCGATAATTTCTTTCATCCCTATTTATGATTAAAGGGATTACTACTAATTTTAACATTAATAGCAACCCCTTTATTAAACTATTACTAGTTATATTTACAATATTTTCTTTAAGCTCCTGCTGCTGCCGGAGTATTAACAGATGCAAATATTGTTTCAAGAGCAGCTATTTGAACAGCTCCTGTCGGAATAGCAAGATGAATAATAGTTTTAACATTTTCGGTACTACCACTACGAAGGTCACGATGAGGATAGAAAGTTAGCGTAAATACTGTCCAACCACCTGCATTAGAGAACTCCGGCAAAGTATATAACTTACGAGCATCATTGCTAGTAGAATTAATACCTTCACCACCAATACAACGAATCTGCAATTCTTTAAGAGCAGCATCATCATTAATTGGTTTTACAGCTTTTGTAGTAGTAATATTTACTCCAAACAATGAATCTCCTGCAATCAGATTCCATGCTTCATAATCAGTACCAGTTACGGTAATTTTAGCAGCGGCAACACTAGCAGTAAATCCTTCATTCTTACCAAGAGAATTAAGTTGAGTACTTAACTTCTTAGCAATAATAGCAGCAGTATCACCTTCACGAGCACGCTCACTAGCCGACCACTTATAACGTTCATTAAGAACAGTATGAGCTTTAGCCATAGTTAACGTATAATCCTTTCCTTCTACGGGGGTAGGAACAGTAATTTCCGCACTAAATTTAGTTCCGGCAGCATAGACACTCTTAACATAAGAGAAACGTCTAGTATCAATATCAGATACAATATTGGTATACTTGCTCTTATTAGCAAATGCTCCACCACCAACAAACAAGGTAAACATCGGAATGTTCTTAGTAAGAGCTTTCGAGATGATTGCACCTTCGTTGTCGTAAAGAGCAACAGCACCCTCTGTAATACCTGCTGCATTAACAGCAGCTAAAGTGGCGGGAGTAGTAGCTAATGCAACATTACCTGCAAATAACAGTCTTTCCATTTTATTCTAATTTAGATAATTCGTTTGAAACTTTCTCATAACTATTGTTATTAGAAATAGCATTATAAGTATTAACTGCTCTCTTAATAACTTCCTTCATAGCAACATCTGATAATTCATTTGTAGTATCAGTTACACTACTAATAGGAGTAGGATATTTAATATAATTAACTAGAAACTTATCTATCTCGAACGTTGCTATAACTTCAATATTTGATTCAGTCTTATAACATATAGGACTTATAACAATAGATTTTGAATGATAATCATTCATTGTTTCACTAACTAAGTCTAAGTCAATCAATCTACAACGATAAGATTTATCCCCCTTAAAGGAGTAAACTGATGTATAGAACATTGGTGTAGTATAATTATTTAATTCTATCTTATAACCTGTACCAAACATTATATCTCCTTGTTCAGCTTCTAGTTTAATACTAGTATGAAGGCTACTAAGTTCTGTTAATCTTATAACATTATCAGAGATACCATCGAGTTCACGATTACCCTTACGAGAGAAAACGTCTTTGACATATTCGATAGCCTCTAAATTAATTAGTCGGTCTAACTCTTCAGGAAGTATAGCTCGGACACTTTTCATACCCATTTGTTGGGCTAAAAGCATGAACTCGTTATGTATCTCTTTTACTTTCATAATAACCAGTTATTATAATTTAAGTTTAGTTTCAAGTGCTTTTTTGTAGTCAGCATTTTCAGGATTACTGAAATAAGCTAATGCTTCTTTCATGTTAGCTCCAATGAATCCGCCTTCAGGAGTTAAAACAGTTTGGTTAACTTCCGAACGAACTAGTTCTCCTCTAGCGATAGCTTCTTCAATAAACGCTTGAAGTTCAACTTGTGAATTGTTAAACAGTTTGTTGAATTTCTCCGGCTCTTTAATTGCGAACTCATCAAGAATCTTTTCTTGAATTGTACGGTCAAGTAACAAGTTAGACAATACATCTTGTTTGTTGCTTGCACAGTAGCATACAAAGATAGCTTTGAACTTAACATCATTATCAATAGCATCAAGATAATTACGTCTTGCTTTGTTAGCCTGAATACGACTACGTTTCAAACGATTAGCTTCACGTTGTTCATCTTTTATGTAGAACTTGATTCGAGAATCAAAACTAATAACAGATACGTCTTTAGCTACAATCGGATATAATAAGCAATGACGATATGCAAGATAATCATCTACTTTAATAGGATGTCCATATTTATAACGAGTAGATTCAAGAGCATTAATCTTATTGACATATCTAGCAATAGCATCTTTCAACTGTTTAGGATTAGACTTTTCGGCATTATCATATTCTTCTATGATAGCTGTTTCATCTATTTTATAATTCAGATAATCTCTTTTCTTTCTCCATTGAAACGAACAGTTGAGTTTCTTTCCGTCACCGTCAACTGGAATAGATATACTATTAAACCAACGTTGAACTCTAGTAACATACTCTTGTGCGTTAGGAGAACAGCCAATAAGAGAAGGCATATAAGCTGCCATTTCTTCATAGTTGCTAGTCAAGACTCTAGCTGAATTAATACTACCACCAATACTATCATGACGTTCAGCAATGTATCTAGCATTAACTTGACGATAAACAGAATTAATAGTAATATCAGTAGCAAGAGCTATTACAATATATCTTTCTTCAAGAAAGTCTTTGTCTAAACCATCTTCTTCTTTAAGAATTTGTTCATAGGTTTGTTTAGGAGCTTCGGGAGTTTTAGTCTGCGGAATACTTGCAGACTGTGGATTTGGATTAGCTAGACTACTACCGAATGTACCGGTTTTTGGTGTTTGTCCTTCCATTATAATTTAGTTTAATTGTTTAACTTTAGAGTACACACTCCAACATGAACATCTTCTCTTGTCTGTCAACTTGCAGACCACGAGACATCTTAACTTCATATTGAGATTTATCAATATCCGTAGATATAGAATTGCTAGGAACAGAACCCCAAGACGGTGGAATAGGAGTAAGACCTTTCAATACACCAACAAGATAAGACTGACCTTTCATACGTACCATACGAACATTACGATTTCCGTTATATACAGAATTGTCAATGAACATCAGTTTGTGAGATGTCATAGGCAAGCCAGTACGAGGATGAATAAGACCATTAGCTTTTGCTGTTTCAGCAATAGGTGATTTATCCAAGAATGGAAGATGAACACAAGTAACTGTATGTCCGTCAATAGTCTTATATTTACGGAAGTATTTACCATAAGTAAGACCACCACCTTCTTCACCAATCATCTTTTCTCCAAGTGGAGTAATGAATCCTTCTGACTTAACATCTTCACGAATAGCCATGTCGAAATCTTCGATACCACCTTTACCTGCATACAGAGTAATTTCCATAGAACCAGTATCGGTATCTTTATCAACTACATCACCAATAGTTCTTTTTAACTTGCTAAGAGGCAAGTATTCACCATAAGTATCGTAGTTAGATTCTTCTAGGATTTCAAACATTCCGGCAGTTTCAGGAATAGGTTGGTCATTATCCCAATCCTTCATATCAATAGTACCATTAACAGTACGATTGTAACGAGATGTCCATAAGTCAATCTCATTAGAGATACGCATCTGAACATCGAACTGACGCATTTCTTCATTAATCCAACGAGTATCAGTACCACCGCCTTTTGTCTTGAAAGCATAACTAACAATAACATTACTAATGTTACCTGCAATTTCCTTGCTATAACGTTTGAATCCTAACTGAGATTTCATAACACCAGGACCCATAACATTAGTCTTGTTACCCTTAGAATAAGATTCAGGAATAGACGGAGCTAACATACACCAGTATTTACCTTTCTCAAAGTTAGCTGGGTCGACATAAGCACTCTTATCTGGATTCTTTAGCTGCAAAGAATACAGATGTCCACCATGATTGCCTGCACCGTGGTCACGCATTACACGAACAGTTGTCTTACCATCAGGAGCAAGCAAACCATACTGTTCAATAATAAGACCAGTAGCAAACTCGACTTTAATAGGTTTACCACCAATACCAGGAGTAGTATCACCAGTGTCAGCCCAAACAATGTAATCATTAAATCTCTGACGACCCATTGTCTTCCAAGTCCACTCAACAGTAGTAATGTCACGAACACCAGCAGCACCTTGTCCTTCAGTAAGGAAAGTTAGCGGGAATCGGTCATCTTCCATACCATAAGTGTAAGTCAGGAAGTTGTTGATTTCCTCCGGTTTTTGAATCATTAAGGCAGCAAGAGATTGTTCATTAGAATAACCTCTGTCATCATATCTACCTCTTTCGACTTCTCTTAATCTATACATATTAGTTTTAATTTAGTTAGTTCAAGACTAGTTGGTCATTATCAACTGTCTTAGAATTATTACCTTTACTATTGATAATAACAGTCCTTTTACCAGTAGTTTGCGCTGCGGCAGTTCTAATAGATAGAACTTTTTGTTTATTAACAGCCATACCAACAAGACTAGCATAATCGCCACCAGTAAACCTTAGAAATGCTTTAAGTAAATCATCCTGCATACGAGCATCAGAATCAACTTTAGCTTCGTCTAACATATAGGCTGTATTACCTTCACTATCAACAGGAGTAGACACATACTTCAAGAAGTCTTTGCGACTAAGCATTACTTTCTTTCCGTCTTTGTTACATTGGATTTGTTCAGGAATACTATAACCTAATAGTTCGCCTTTGCTAATAGTCTTTTCTACATTATCCCAATATGCTTTTTCTTCAGCAGCAGCAGCAGCTTCTTTAGCTTCTACTTGTGCTTTCTGTTCAGCAAGTCGAGATTCATATATGCTATCAACAGCTTCTTTAGATTCAACGGCAGTATCATAAAGAATACCAGCGTTCTTACAATAGTCAATAAATTTGTTTACGTCTCCTTTCTTACCACTAAGTTTCCATTCTTCACGAATAAAAGCAGCTTGTTGTTCTTCGTTATCTTTACTAACAGTAATCTGACTTCTATCAGGTATTTCTACGAAGTCATCAAGAGTACCATTAAGTTTAAGATGATTAATAACTTGTTCTACTTGAGGATAAGTTTCAAATAAGTTATTAATAGCAGCAGTTTGAGCTTCTTTAACTCTACTCTGAACTACTGTTTCAACATAAGCAGCAATGCCTTCTTCATTATCATCAAATACGATAGGATTACCGTTTTCATCTTTAAAGTCAGAACCGAAACGAGTTTGTAATTGGTTAAGAACACTTGGTTCAGAACCATTTTGAGCGATAAGTTCAGCAAGTTCAGTAGCAGTACGGAATACAGTTCCGTCAGCAGCAATAGCATTACCTTCAGCATCAATAGTATAATCTACACCGTCTACATTAATAGTATCACCTTCTGATAACTTAACTTCCCCCATAGAGGAGTCTTGTTGCTGATTATCCACTTGACCTTGCTGACCTTGATTTCCAGTATTACCATTACCGTTATTAGCATTAGTATCAGGATTAGTATCAGGATTACCACTACCATTACCTTGTTTACCTTGTTGACCTTGTTGTCCAGCACCTTGTTGTCCCTGTCCGGTAGTATTACCGTTATTACCAGAGCCAGCACCTTGACCTGCACTACCAACAGTAGATATATCATCTATTTTAGTAGTACTTAAATCGAGAGAATCATTATTATTAAAAGTTGGCATAATAAATATGTTTTAATTATTACTTTCAAGTCAAATGTAGTCTAATAATATAAGAAATACAACTCTTGCTAGTTTGAATACCTTACTATTAGGTTTAGAAAAGCTCGTATTTGAATTTAAGTAATATAAGAGTTGAATAGTATCAGCTAAAACGAACGTTCAACATAGGGCAAAAGAATAAGCCATTTTAAGGCTTGCTACGGCATTTTAATGCTTTATAATACAGTTCATCTCTTTAAGGGGGAAAATTCAATAGAAGTCAAAAAAATGCGGTCTACGTCAATCTTATGGGTACGAAAAACCCTACGGAGGCATCCGTAGGGCACGTCTGAATCATAGAGAAAGGTATATAGCTAATTATAACTTAGTGTTCACTTCTTACTAGAACTACTACTAGACTTTGGTTTATCATATTTGTTCTTATTCTCTTTAGCTATCTTTAGTTGATTATCTCTATCTAATGCAGCATTAATCATATCCAAGTCTTTAGCTCGTTTCTTCTCATTTAGTTCAGCTTGTTTTAAAGATAGTTCGGCAGAGTTATCTTGTGGTACAGTTTGTGCAGGTTGATTAGCTAGAGCAGCCATTGCAGCTTCTGTATCCATTCCTTTAGCAAGAAGGTCATAATAACCTTTGATTTCGGCAAGTCTAGCATCTTGTTCGCCTTTTGCAGCTATCTGTTCAAGAGCAGCTTTATTCTTAGCATCTTCTAACTGTTGGTCTAGTTGACGAAGAGATTCTTCGTTTTTCTGACGAATTTCTTGATAACGATTAATAGCTAATTTAAGACTAGATATATTCCCTGAAGTAATAGCTGCGACAGCTGACATTAAATCTCCATTCTGACTAGCATTGAAAGCCCACTCTTTGAGTTGCTCGAACTTCTCTGTTTCTCTATCAGAGTTCTTAGCTTTAATCACATACTGTCCGAGAGTATGATTCTCTACATTAAGAGAAATATATTGCTTTCTATCTGACTTATCATAATAAGAAGTATCTAACCCGTCAATCCAAGCTAGCTTAGAATTATTTAAGTCTACGATATATTCATCTTCACGAAACTTATCAAACATATAATTGATAATAACAGTTCCCATTGAACCACGAATAATTGCTTCTTCCGTAGTACCTTTACCAGCACTAGTAGCTATTTGTCCATAACGTTGTGGTGTCATATCTACCATTTCACGTGCACTGGCTTTAATAGATTCAATAAGATTAGATATTTCAGTAATATAACCAGAGATATTAGCATCGAGCATTTTAATAGATTGCGCTTTAGTGCTATTAATATCTTCTGCATCATCGTATGGAAATATACCTTCAGCAGCTATATTATATATAGCTTCTTCCGCATCTTCTCCAAATAAAGACTTAGCTGCAACAAGAATAAACATCTTATTTTTAGCTATCATCATTTCTCTATGATAAGAGAATATATTGATTAGTATTTGGAAAGGAGTAAGTATCTCTACAATGGAGAACTTTCCCATTTGAGGAAGAACTTCTTGAAGTCCACAATATTGTAATCTAGCATCATCGTCTATTTGGAAAGGAATAGGTTTAGCACCACCTGGATATATACCGAAACGTTGTCCTCCAATACGATAACCTTCATATATCTGCGGTTTATATACAACAGATATTTCAATATGACCTAGTTCAGGATTAAATTCAAAGTCATCAGGAACAATCATTTCATCAACTAAACCTACTTCGTTAATATACTTTAGTATCTTAACTTGCGCATATCCTCTCCAATTAACATGCCATACTTCTAACAATTCTCCGTTCTTTAATCTTAAATCATAACCTTCTGACGGAAATATCTCACCAGTATCTTCTTTATAGTTCTTACACTTTTCAGGAAAATAATAAGTATAAGAATTAAGACTAAGAGTACAAGTAGCTCCAACAGTACTAGGATTATAATACTTAGTTATAAATTCTAGTTGTTCCTCTGTTAATTCATCAGAGAATTGGTCTATTACCTGATTGTAACTCATTAACATTCTACGAGCTACAATATCATATTTAGATACCATTTGTTCTCCATTAGGAACAGGATACATATCAGTAGTAGGAACATATTCTTTAATTAGTTTCTTACCACGAACAGTATGGAAACTATAAACTTCCCCCGTAGTGATATAGTTAAAATACTCAACCGGAATTATTGTCTCATTGTTAAGAACGTCATCAATAACTTCTAATAGTTGTTGTGCTTGTGCACTTATCTCATCTATATAATTATCAATAAAGTTCTTTTCAAACTCTTCTGCATCACCTGCAAGTTGTGCTGGGTCAACATCTTGTGTTGGTTGTCCTTGAGCTTCTAGTTGAGCATTTTCAGCTTGTTGCTGTTGTACTCTCTTTTGAACTTCTTGTTGAAACGCTATCATAGCTCTCTTAACTATATCTTCTCGAATAGCTGCATCACGAGCCATAATAATTTCAGGATTATTAGCACCAACAATAAATTCATGCTGAGACTTAACATATTCTGATAAATAACGACGAACTACATCATTAATAATATCAAGATTTCTTAGAGTAGCAGGAAACCTCTTAAAGTTCTCCTTAGTAGCATTATAAGGATTAAGTGTCTTACGATAAAACTCGTCAGGCATTTCTCCATGAAGTATTTCAAGAAGTTGTTCAGTCTTAGTTCTATCGTTACAAGCTAGTCCAGCAGCAATACAATAATCTATTGTTCTGCCTGCCCAATACTCATCCTTTTCAGAATTAGGGATACGCTGTTTAGGCATATCCCCAAGTCTAACATTTAGCTTTGCATCAATCATAATAATTCGCTTAGTTTAATAAGTATATTAATATACCAATCAATAGCACCCGTAGCTATTACTATAATAAGCATTAACACGAATCCTATCATTCCGCCAAGCAATGTAGCTAAAATATCTAAGAAATCAAACTTTCCTCCCGACATTTTATCTTTAAACTCCATACCAGCGGCAAGACCTGCCACAAACATTATTCCTAACAATCCACATGGAATTGCATAGAGGAAATGTTTTAACCTGTTACTTTCTGTTAACCAACTCATAATTAATAACGTTTACGATTCCAAAAATTTTCTTTTTCTGTTTGAACTCTTTGTCTATGTTCAAGTTGCTTTTTAGCAAACTTATCATTAGCAGCCCATTCAATACCTCTAACAATCATTTCTGATACACGGTCAAAGTTACCAGTATTAGACCATTTCTTTAACTCTAGTACCGACTGATAATCATATATAGTATGAAGAACAAGCATGTCACGTCCGTCTTCAAACTTCCCTATGGGGGAATACAACATTTCCTTCAACATACGCAGACCGTCAAGTTTCACTGTCTCACTACTAATATCATAACCAATAGTATTAACCTTCTTACTATTAATATTAGTGTCCCAAAGATGAACAGGATGATAACCTAGATACTTAACAGCTTTCCACTTCTTAAAATTACTTACTGTTTCACCACGATTGATTTCAACATTAGTTGTACCAAGACAATTATAAGTAACTGCAAAGTAATAACATATTCTGTCTGCCTTTTCTAGTTCATCAGGACGACCATAATACACAGCACATAGTCTAGGACGATAACCATTATATATACAGGGATTCATCCATACTTTAATACTATTATGAGAATGTTTGTTAGTAAGCTCTTTCTTATCTTTATCAATACCAACAGGGTCATAACTAATACTATATATCCCTGGAGGAGTACCTTTAGTTAACTGACCAGTTTTCTTATCTATATATTCAACTTTAATAGGATTAAACCATTTACGAATACAACCTTCGGGGTCTTCATTAGAATGACGAGGAACATTTTTAATATAATCAAAGAAGTCTTTTCTATATACACCGCCAGTTGCAGCAATACGTTCATTAGGAATAAACTCAAAGTTATCAGAATCATATTCTACAAACTTACCGTCTATATAGAAGTTATACTTATTAGACATCTTTAGCTCTTGTTCCCATTCATCTAGTATCTCACTACTAAATATATTCTCACTTACAGAACTAAATGATTCACTAGGCATATTAGCATATTGTCCACAATAACTAATAAACTTAGCAAATGATTTACTTTTAGCTTTTTCAATAGCACGTTCTTCTTCGGCTATCTGAAAACCTAAAGCTATATCAGAATTACCGTCATCATCAAGAGATGTAAGAGTAGCAATCTGATTATCATCGCCAATCTTATAACCTTCAAGTCCCCAACAATAAGGTTTAAAATAACCACATACTTCCGATCTACTATCTTTATCCCATACATTTTCAAATGCCATAAAGTTTCTACCTCTAGGGTCATAGAAGTTCTGTTCAAATGTAACCCAACCAGCATTAGCTTTACCAGCAGTACCCCAAGCATTAAGAAAACCAGTAGTAACAGAACCTGTCTTTAGTGTAGGTTCAGTAACATCCATAAAATCATCAAAGTTTTCAAACTCTGACATTTCCTCACACTTAATTTCTCCGGCATCTTTACCAACAGCGGCAGAAGGATTATTCTTAGTAGATACAGATATACAAGCACTATTCCAACTGTTATCATCAATAATGGCTGTACTAGGGTCTTTATAACCTAAGATAAAATCACTAGCATCAATCTTAGCTATACCTCTTACAAATGGTGTATTAGATTCATAGAAGATAATCTGTTTCTTCATAAAGTCTGATAAACCACCAGACTGAACTAAGAACTTGTTATCACTGGCTGCATGAATAACAGCACGATTAGGAGTAAGATTAATAAAGTTTGCAGAACCAATAGCTTCCATATAACTAAATCCACCACGACGAGTTTTATCATTTATAAGGAATAAACCATTATCTCGACAGAACTGTTTAATCAAGAAGTACCACCATTGACAATCTATGAATCGTGGAAATCCTCTTATCTTACGTCCAGTAACTTTACCTTCTTCAACACGAAGTGTTTTAGTATCTAGTTTAAGAATACGCCCATAATTAATAAAGTTATAATGTTCACCAGTAATATAAACCTCTTCTATCTCACCAGTTCTAGTATCCATAAGACATGGAGCTTTAAAACCTACAAGTCTACGAAGAGTTTCTTGTTTACGAAAGTTAGTATAAGGCATACTATCTACTGCAAACTTAGTATAAACCCCATCTTTCTCATAAGCAATAGCAGCAGGACGAAGAAGCTCTGTATTAACAAATCTCTTATTTGGGTCAATGTTCATTAAAAATCCTCCACTTTCTCCTATTAAGAAATGGTCAAATGGGTCTTTATATCCAAAGTCACTAGCATGTTTATACTTCTTTCCTTTATCTTCTTCCATGTAATACATGAAAAATGGATATTCAGACAATTGCATAATCTATATAATTATTTTAATAATACGACAACAAGAATAGCTAGCACACTTGTACTAGCTATAAATCCATTACGTTGTTTTTTATATCTCTTAGACTTTTTATACTCCTTATTAAGATTAGTAATAGCTTCATTACCTATTAACGTTATCCTTCTTATTTCTTCACGTTGCTTAGATATAACAGAATCCTGCAAGTAGTTATCTTGAACTTTTAATTCATATAACTTCTTGTAGGATTCGTATTGGTTTTTGTACTCTTCTGAAAGTATTAACTTAGCATTGGCTATTATTAATACTTCTTTATCTAAGCTCCGCTTCGCTCCGCTATCCCCCATAAAGGGGTGTGATTGCTGTAAACTATCTACCTTCGTCTCTAGTCTCTTGATTCTTAACTCTGACTGGTTTTGACACAAGATATATGAAGCGTTCGAGAATAGCAATACTATCAGTATCACTAATTGCTTTATCAAATTCTTTCTCATACTGATTAGTATTATTAAGAGCATTGAGAATAGAATCTATTACTAGTTGTAAACTATCTCTCTTTGTTTCTATATCCTGATATATAGTATCAGGAACGATAAGTGGGACTTCTACATATTCCTTATTTGAAACAAAATTGGTGAATACTCTAATTCCAATAAATAATATAACTACTACTAATAGTCCTATTCCAATGCTCTTTAGTTTCATATTATCAAATCTTTTTCTTCTAATAGTGTATAAGTAAATATACTTCCCCAAATAGGAATGGATAATTCAACTATATTCATAAGTTCTCTAAAATCAGTACCTCTTGCTAGAACTTGACAACCTGCCGACCAACCGTCAACAACAACACTAGCTTCACCTGCCTTATGAATATTAATACCAAACATACCTTCCTCGATAGAAGATTCATCACAGTCCATATAAAAATCCTTGTTAGCATCACGGAATACTTTAACAGGTTTATGTTGAACTAGAGCAACATACTGTCCTTTATGATAACCTTTCTTAAAACAACCACGATATTGACCAGGAACTAGAATTGCACAACCTTTAAAATTAACAGGTTTTTCAAGACTTTTAAATCCTGGGTCAGTAGTACAAGGATAAATAGGAGTATATCTTCTACTATTACCTGTCCAATAATCAATTATAAAAGCATCGTTAAACTCATTATTATCACGTTCTTTAGCACGAACTCCAATAAGATTAAGATTATACTTTCCAGTAGAGAAATAAACATATCCTTTACTTTCCAATGTCTTTCGCCAATCAACTGTTCGACATTTATCTATTAACTTAATATTATATTTATTCATAACTTTAATTATTACACAAATAAATTCATTTGTTGTTTCTGACTTCCATTAACAGTTTGATAACGAATATTAAGCATAGTATCTATTTCAGGTTCTAGCCTAGATATTTTATACCACTTAGCTGTTTCTGTTTTACTTTCATCAATATGAAAACCGTCTTTAAATCTTTGAGGTCTACCATATTGGTTAAGTATAAATGGAACTTCAATATGACAAAGAGCTAAACCTTTACATGGTAAACCAGTAATAAGATGAACCATTTTAGCATATAAGTTTAATTGTAAACTATATGTAGTTCCATTACAATTAGGAAGACCGCCAAAAGGTGGAAGAAGAACATCTTCAGGTTTATGTACCCATTCATCTGTTTCTTGAACAGGTCTAACACTTTTATCTTTCTTATAATAACCTGCCTGAAATCTAAGACCAGTACGATTAGTTTTCCAATCTAGTATAACGAATCCGTCCTCTCTTATAGGCAATATATCAATAGTACCACTAACTAAATACTTCGGAAGAAAAGCTCCTATCTCTGAATAAATCTTATAATCTCTTTCAGTATAGAACTTAAATACTTTATATATTTCTGGGTATTTGTTTTCGGTATGGTCAATAAAAGCATCAACATCAAGAAGTTTAGTATGACTATCAACAACATCTAAATCAGCAACAGTAACCATTTGTTTACTCTCTTGCTTATTAAGATATTTAATAGCATTAAAGAACTTACTATTTTGACGAATACCTTCTTCAAAGCTATTATGATAAACATTACCCATATCACAAGCCTTGTCTCTTATCTTATCCCATTGATTCTTTATATCTTTAATAGAAGTATTTTCTTCTTTAGCTTTATATTTAGCCCAATAATTAGAATCAAACTTAGGAACATAAGAATGAATAATTGTAGTAGCACTAATATAAGAATTACCACAATTATCAGTATACTTATGAGTAGGTTCATCAAAGTATAACTTTGTTTGTTTATATTCAGATTTTACAGGTATCATTTTGTACTCTCGTATTTCCCCCGTAAAGGAGCGTTAACAATTGTATCACTTACTAATCCTAGCTCTCTCTTTTGAGCTTCTACTTGAGTTTCCAAATCACTAGCATCTTTTGCGGACATAGACATAGTAACAACTTTACCACCTCTAGCTTTCTTTTGCTCTATTTCAAGAGCAGCAGCTTGTTTAGCTTCACCTAAAGCTTTAATTTGATTAGGAATGATATTAATAATACCATTTAGTTTTGTCACTAAATCAATAACTGGTAAAGCATCTTCGGCTTGTAAACCAGAGTTTAACTTATTAGTAAGTTGCTCACTAATAATATTTGCTGCACGAGAACTATTATGAACAGCTCTAAGAATACTTTCAAGAGCTTCTCCTGCAACACCCATTTTATCTTCATGATATCTATCAATAAGACGAAGAATAAGAGCATCAGGATTCCAATCAGCAGGAAGACCATAATTAGTCTTTGCAGAAGCTAATGCTTCAGAACGACTATATCCCATTTGATTAGGTGGAGATTTAGGGTCGGCTACATAAAAGATAACTCCGGCTTCTTTAATATACCGAAGTTTATCCTCGCTATTATCACGAAGATATAACTCTCTTACATCTTTATCCTGTATCTGATAAACGTTAGGAGCATAGGGATAACCTTGCTCATTAACACTAATCATACCACTTAAATCCAATGGGGAAATCTTCGCAATCATAACCTTCTCTATTTAACAGATTAATATAGTAATCAGAATCATTAACTGGTTTCATCTTACTAAAGAAATACATATATAGTTTATAACCACGTTCATCTCTACCAAACTGTCTAAGTTTTCGTCTAGCTAGAACTTTATTAAGTCTAATTGTACGAGATATTATAGTAGTTCGACTTTTAAATCTACGACGTTGAACAACCCTAGACAATATAAGGCCTCTTCTAAACTCTTTGTATTCTTCGGGAGTAAGCTCTTTCCTTTTCTCTTTCATTAAAGCATGATGCTCCATTGCATCGAGTTTGCCTTCATTCGGAAAGAACGAACCGATACGAGGAATTGTAACTCTCCCCATAGTCTTAATTCTATTGACTACTTGGCTTTCAATATCATCAACAATATCATTAATGATAAGAGTATCTTCGGGAGTGACACCTAATAGAGCAATAATATCAGCTCTATTAAGCATCAATTCTCTCTTCTCTTTTAAATCAATAGACGGCATCTATTATACTTGTAATAAGTTTGTAGCAACAATAAACTTTTGAGGTTTACCATTAGGAATAAGACCTTCAATAGTATTCTGTCCTTGAATATCAGAAAGACGAACAATCTTATAACCAACACAAACTACTGTTTCAGCAATAGTAGTAATCAATTTACCATTGTCACCTTTCTTTTCAACAGTCGAAGGACTTACCTCATTACCAAGTAAACTAATAACAGAACCAGTACTAACCTTACGGAATATCTCACCACGAGCAATACTTATATTTAAGTCTTGGTCACTACGAATAAATTCAGAAAGATTATAAGGAGTAAGTTCATTGCTACGAGGATTACAATCTATACCCATAAATACGTCAGAAGGAGCGACATATAAGAAACGATTAAGCAAAGCTCTATCGCCTTCTTTAACATCATCACTATAATTAGCTTTAACTAATATGAACTTAGTATTACCAGTACCTTTTAAGTCAGGATTAATAATTTCACGAAGTTTAGCAGTCTGAATAATAGCAACAATACCAAAATGCTTGAAAGGAGTAATATTCTTAACTCTTTCAGAAACATATTGGAAATCAATTTCTGCCATGTGTTGAGGAACTAGGAAAGTCTCTCCTTTAGTTTTGTTCTCTAAGTGTAGCATAATTACTTTAATTAGATTATTAATACTATTAATTAAGTTGACTAACATTACTGACTGTAATATAACCGTCAGTCATTAATAGCACAAGTATACGAATAATATCTATATCATCAATATCTAACTAGTTAAAAAACCTTTAGAATTGTATTCTCTGTATAATTTCACTTTCATTCACACTGGTTCACATTCGTATACAACCTAGCAATCCTAATACTAAGTTAAAATATTGAATAATTCTTACCATTCTATTTTTATAACTCTAGTAATGAATCTTCGAACTCTTCGAAGAAGAGGAGAAAGGGCTTACACAATAAGACACAATAGACAATGTAATACAACTAATACCATATAATATAAATAAGACTGATTAAGAACTTAAATACAATAATAAGACTTATAGGAATCATAGATATTAATAAATAGGATAGTTCTTCTATAAGAAGAATTAGACTACTAACAACAATAGAAAGTAAGAGACTTAGAAGACTTAAATGAAGAATCAATATTAGAAATACTATTAATGAACTTAGGAACAATACTAAGAGATTTAGAGATAGTAAACTTAAAAGTATTAGTGTTATATAGTCTATTGGTAGCGAGCTTAGGACTTCTATTGTAGGTACTCCCAGGAGAAATATATTTTTTATGAATATATTTTTATCGAGGTGAACCTCCTACCCTGATAGCCCCCTGCTCTCAAACCAATTCCAATACCCCCGTCAAGACCAAATGACTTTAAACATATTGCTATAATGTTTAATTTAATACTAATGTTTATGATATTCTTGATATTGTTATTGGTTGCAGTTGTTATGACTACTGCGACTTATCGTTCTGTTGTTAATAAACAGAGACGTGATTGGAGAGCGCATGGTCGTGCAGGCGAGACTTATGAACAATTTTGTTCACGTTATTATACTAGATACGTATGAGTACTCGTGATAAGATTAAAGTGGTACACTTGGCATTAAGTATGCTAGGTGTGCCAGTATTCATACATCTAAGTTACATTAAGTTGTATGACAATCATGTGAATAGTTTCTTAATACTATTGGTCGTACTAGTATTGATACTAGACATAAATAATATAGTAAAAGAACTATTGGAATAGTCAAACCAAATGACTATAAACATATTGCAGTTACTATCAAACCAAATGACTATAAACATATTGCCATTGTGTGTGTGGTTAGGATGCACATTGGTTGAACAGTTGCTAACCGATTTATAACATTTAATTTATTTGTATTATGGGAACAAGAGTTAATGATGCAGCTAGAAAAGCTGCCGAAGAAGCTGCTAAGAAAGCTGCCGAAGAAGCTAAAGCTAACGCTAGTAATGATGCTAGTAATGATGCTAGTAATGATGCTAGTAATGATGATGCACGTATCGTTGATTTGTCCGAGTATCACGGAAAGGAAGCAGACGATATTACTCGTCTGTTGCTTGACCGTCCTGATTTCGAGAATCACGATAGCTTGATGATTACTAATATCATTGATAATAGTAGTCGTTATGCTGGTGCATTAACAATTGTTGTTAATCGCAATCTTCCACAGTTTGTTAAAGATGCTGCAAGTGGTGATTATGTCGAGTCTGTAACTCGTAATATCTTTACCACTCGTATTCAACTTAATGCGATTCTCAAGGGTCAGGGCGAGCCGATGCTGGCTAATGCTGTGATGACTGCACCTTTACCAGTGTTGTTAGTGTTGTTTAAGAAGGCACGTATTAGTGTGCTTGGACACGTGCTTGCGCAAGGTGAAGTATTCGTTAATCCTTATGCCTCTAAAATGGCACGTGAAGAACGTGTTAATGAGCATGACCGTTACGAATATTTCCCGTATGAGTTGTCAATGCGCACCTTATCTTTGCAAGATGAAGTGTTCATATCAGAGACTATTGCCAAGTATCAGCCTGATGCAGAGAGTGCTGCTTAACCAGTTACGTAGGAGAGAGAAATCTCTCCTACGTAACTAAGAATACACCATTCGGCACGTGTTCGACAATACTACTGACTTATGCTCGCTGTCCGGCAAAGCCTTCGGGCACAACCGTCAGGCAAAGCCACTAAGGATTGGAAACGACACTAGTCACCTGATAAGCGAAATGCTACAACTGATAAGCGAAGCTAACCAACTGATAAACTAAAAAGATATGGAAATAGAAAAAGTAAAGAACATAATAGATTTAAATCTAATAGATAAGGGAATAGTAAGAGTCACTTATAGTGATAGTACTAGTGAGACAATAGAAACACAACCTCTTATTAATACTGTTAATAAAGTAAGAGGTGAAGTCTTAGAGATAGACAAAAGACTAAAAGGATTAATAAGTAAACTAGTTAGTCAAATGTCTAAATACGATAAATAGTATTAACTCTAACGCGTGCGCACGTTCTTTGGAAGAGAGTATATATATATTATATATATATATACGAATCTGGTTATTCACGTGCGTGCGTACATTAGATAAAATACGTACGATAGTACAGTATTTTAGGTTACCTGAACAACGATGACTATTGTCGCAGACAATAGGAAGAAGCT
>ERZ780195.690-NODE-690-length-32333-cov-20.343082_pt1 | contig 32333 bp, 18 predicted proteins | sample MGYA00511017_ERZ780195 | MGnify/ENA primary metagenome ERZ780195 (study PRJEB29588, sample SAMEA2159974) | human gut metagenome | biome: human gut; feature: human-associated habitat; material: faeces | place: Denmark | collected 2008/2010 ...
AGCCCACCCCCGAGGACGAGGAGGATGTGCGCACCATGTCTCTGGAGGATCTGCTGAAGGACATCCGCGATATGTAAAAGAAAAAATAGGCCCCTCTGCCGATCCGACAGGGGGGCCTATTTTTTGTCTGGCTCGTCTGCTGCGCAGGGAGTTTCGGGTATTTTTTCGAATGTCGTTGACAAGGATCGGGACAGGATGATATACTACATTCGTTAATTGAATACGATCCGGTGAAGTCGTGCGGCTGTCCGCTGCAAAGATCAGGTTTAGCTGATCAGGCGGCAGTTTAGAAGGAAATGGGAAAAACCCACCGCGAACGGCACTGTGAGCGCAAGGATGCACCGAAACAGCGAAAGCTGTGTGACGAAAGTCAGCCATTGGGCGAGAGCCTGAGAAGGTAGGCGGCAAACGAGGAGCGAAAGCTTCAGGGCGCGAGGCAGAAGAATTGCACGTCTGAGGATCAGGCACAGCGGGCGTTTTCTCCGTTTGGCACCATGGAAACCACGCTGTTTTTGCAATGCAGAAACGGCGTTTTTCTTATCAAAAATGTACCGCCTATCCCTGTACAGGGATAGGCATTTCTGTTGTAGTCAAGTCGAGACGGCATCAGCCGTCTGCTTTCCATAAGGTGGAAGGGGTTTGCCGGCCCCTTCCACCTACCTCTCTTTATACAGATGTAAACAGAAAATTCACATAAAGGAGACTGAGACAATGAAGAAACGTGTGGTATCGTGGCTGCTGGTGGTGCTGATGCTCACCAGCGTACTGCCCACCTCCGTCCTGGCGGAGATGGTGGACGCGGCGGCGAGCACAGCCGTGGAGCAGCCTCTCACCGAGGACGCGGCCGTCCCGGAGGAGCCGGAGGAACAGGAGGGATCGAAGACACCGGAAGCCCCGGAAACGCCGGAGGTTCCGGAGGATACGGAAAATACGGACGACGCGGAGCAGGAAGCTGGTCCGCAGTCTGCCGTGCAGAGCGCCGATATCATGGTGCAGGCGGCGGCCGTGACGGAGATCAGCACAGCGACGGAATTCGCCGGCATGAACGCCACCGGCAGCTATAAGCTGACGAAGGATATCACCGTTACAGCGCCCTATAAGAAGGCAGACTTTACAGGCACCTTTGACGGCGATAACCATACGATCACATTTACGTATGATTCCACGGGAAACGTGAATGCGGGCCTGTTTTTGCGAACGGGAAAAAACGCAGTTATTAAAAACCTTAAGGTTGAGGTTGCCCTGACATCAACGGCGGCAAGCGCAAGCTGCGGAACGGGTGGTTTGGTCGGCACCGTGTATGGCGCTGCCACCATCACAAATTGCCACATCAGCGGGAACGTGCAAAACACAAACAAAGGCAGTTCATATAGTGCAGCTTATGTTGGCGGTCTTGTAGGCTATCAGAATGATGCGCTGACCGTTGATGGATGCTCTGCAAACGTGAAGGTTCAAAATGCGAACACTGCGTCCAGTGCCGCAACCGGCGGACTTCTCGGAAAAGGGAATTCGTCATACGCTCTGACCATCAAGGATAGCGTCGCAAAAGGAGACGTTACCGCTGCAAAGGGATCCGCCGGCGGATTTGTCGGATGCGACTCAGGTTCTGCGTCAAAGGCTCACACCTACACCAATTGCGGTGCCCAGGGCACTGTGACGGCAGGAACCGCCAACCAAGCGTGCGGGTTTATCTACATCTCAAGTAATGCATCATACATCAAGTTTACCGATTGCTACTGGGCCTCAGAGACGGCGCTGGGCTGCAATAAAACTGTCAAAGGCCTTGCGCAGCAGGAAAATATCGACCCCAACGCAAAGTACACGGTCAACTTTGTGCTCGATCCCGCGAGCTCTGTCCTGACGTGGAAGGATACGGAGCAGCCTGTCAGCGAGGACGGTAAGTACTCCTTCTCGGACGTTGCGGTAGGAGACCACGCATATTCTGTCAAAAACACGACGGATGACTATGCGGACAAACCCGGCACCGTATCCGTCAAGAACAAGGACATTACCGAGAGTGTCACGCTGGAGCTGAAGACCTACGACCTGAAGTTTACCGGCCTTCCCGACGATGCGGCGCTGACCGTGAAGGACCGCACCGGTAAAACTGTTGCAGGCAAGAGCAATGCGTACAGTGTGCCAAGGGGTACCTATACCTACACCGTTACCGGTGCGTTTAGATACGAGGACCTGACCGGTGAGGTGACCATCAACGCGGGCACCGAGGGGTCCACGACGGTCGACGTGTCGAAGGATCTGACGGCCAAGCCCGCGGTGACGGTGACATTCGTCTATTCTGACGATGTGGCGAATGCCAAGATCACGGTCAAGCAGGGATACACGTCCATGCCCGCCGAGGCAGACGGCAGCTATAAACTGCCTGTGGGCCGCGTGTACAGCTGGGCGTTCAGCAGCGACAACTACATTGACCAGGCGGGCACTCTCGACCTGACGAAGGAAACGGGCGGCACCTCAAAGTCCGTCCCTGTCCCCATGTCGAAAAAGCCGGCATTGGTTGACGGCTGCTACCAGCTCGGCAGCGCAGACGATCTGGCGTGGTTCCGCGATCAGGTAAACAGCGGTACCGGCAGGGCGTGGAACGCCAAGCTGACGGCCAATATCACGCTGGAGGGCAGCTGGACGCCCATCGGGAAAAGCAGCTCGTCCTATAGGGGCACCTTTGACGGTCAGGGTTATACCATCGGCGGGCTGAATATCAGTGCCGGCGCAGAGGACTATCAGGGCCTGTTCGGTTATGTCAGCGGCGGTACGATCGAAAATCTGGTGGTTGACGGAACAGTAACAGGCAAAAACAATACCGCCGGTATTGTGGGCTATCTCACCAGCAGCGGCATTGTCAGAAAGTGTGTCAACAAAGCGAATGTTACCGGAAACAACAGCGTCGGCGGTATTGTGGGGCAGGTGTCCAGTGTTGCCGCCGTTGAAGACTGCTATAATCGCGGCGATATAAAAACCGGTTACTACGCAGGCAAGGCCGGCGGCATTGTCGGCTATCTGTATGCGTATTCGACTTCTTATAAAAACACTGTATCCCGCTGCTATTCTACCGGCACGATCACAGGCGGCAGTGCTGCCGCCGCTGTCATCGGGAGCATTAACAACAAAAACTGCTCCATAGTGGAGGATCTTTACTTCCTTGAAGGTGCAGGTACCGATAGCAACGCTGTCTCCAAGAGCGATGCCGATCTGAAGGCGCTCGCTCCCACGCTGGGCAATGCCTTCCACGAGGATGTCAAGGACGTTGCGGGCAAGTACATCAACGACGGCTATCCCATTCTCACGTATCAGCTGCCCCCCTGCACGGTGACATTGACGGTTTTCCCTGCGGACGCCGAGGTAACAGTGGATGGCAAGGCGCTGACCGGCGGTATCACCGCGGGTCAGGTGACCACCTATACCGCTGAACTCTCCTATGGCAAACACAGCTACACCGCCTCCGCCTTTGGCTACGTTTCCAAGCTCAACGAAAGCTTTACCGTCTCGGCGTCCGGGCCCGTCAATATAGAGCTGGCCGAAGCGGAGAAGCGTACCATCATCTTCCGCGTGACCCCTGCTGACGCTGAGGCCGCCGTGACCGTCACATGGAAGGATCGCACGATCGCGGCGGCATCCGGCACCACCTATGAGCTGCCGGACGGGGAGTATTCCTATACCGTCACTGCCAAGGGCTATGACCAAGTGACCGCTACACTGTCTGTCAGTGCAGAAAGCGACGGCACAGAGATCCTTGTTGAGCTGGCGTGCAGAGCACCGGAAACGGACACCAACGGTGTCTATCAGATCGGCACCCGCACGGAGCTGGCATGGTTCCGCGATCAGATCAACTCGGGCAAGAATTACAGCGCTGTACTGACCGCAGATATTGACCTGAAAAATCAGGACTGGACGCCCATTGGCAAGGCGGAGCACCCCTTCACCGGGATTTTTGACGGTGCGGGTCATACTGTCTCCGGCCTGAAGGTCACTGGTGCGCCCAACGCCGGCCTGTTCGGCGCGGGTAGCGGTGCGACTATCCAGAATGTCGTTGTCTCCGGAACCGTCAGCGGTACCAATGCCGCGGGTATTCTGGCCCAGACGGTGACCGCCGCCTGCACGATCCGGAACTGCGGCAGTACCGCCGCCGTCACCGGTACGGACTATGTCGGCGGCATCGTGGGCCTCGCCGCTGCCGATGTGACCGTTACAGCCTGCTATAACAGCGGCACGGTAGCAGCCGATAAGGACGCATACAGCCGCGCCGGCGGCATCGTGGGCGGTGAAAAGAACAGGACCGTCACCGTCACCGACAGCTACAACGTGGGGCCTGTCTCCTCCACTGGCTACGCCGCCGGTATTCTGGGCGGCGCGGCCAACGGCAGCATCACCCGCTGCTACAACGCCGGAACCGCTTTCAGCGTGGATAACACCAAGACCGGCGCCATTACCACCAACACGAAGGCCAGCGACTATGTCATCAGCTGCTGCTATCTGGCCGGCGGTGCCGCTACACCCGGCGCGGAAGCTATGAGCAGCGGCGCACTGCGTGCCGACGCCCTGACCCTGCTGGGTGAAGAATGGGAGACCGTGCGCGGCGCCAACAGCGGCTATCCCGTACTGAAATGGCAGGGTCTGCCCCCTGCAGCTGCGAGCGATACGGCCGCCGCAGCGAAGGATGCACGATTCCAGCGTGATCCCTACACCACCGACAGCGGCGAGGAGAGCTCCCGGACCACCGGCGTGCTGGAGTGGACGCCGGTAAGCGGCGCTGCCAGCTACACCGTTACCCTGTGGCGTGCGGACAAAACATGGATACCTTTCACAGAGGAGGAGTTCAAGAACTTCCACGCCACAAATGACCCTGAGGAAAAGCTGTGGCTGGTGGACGACGCGAAGTTTGTCGAACGTGCTAATGCAGATGCGGCACTGCGCACGGAGCTGGCGCAGTTGGACGCGGCCATCACCGCAGCATCCGATTCGGGCAATTTCAATGATCTTGCGGCAGCCTATGCCGCCCGTGCCGCTTTCGTGGCGAAAAATATCACCGATGCTGAATTGGGTCACTACGAGCTGGTGCTCTGCCACGCGGCGGACTTCACCGGCGTTGCCGGCGCAGCAAGCAGCGGCAAGCTGACCTACGACCTGTCCCCGCAGTTCGCAGCTATGGAGGAAGGGTATTACTACGCCACCGTGACCGCAGAGACTGATGGGCAGCCCGCCTACGTGTCTTTGGAAAGGGCGCAGAATATCGCGGTGGGCGTGCAGGATCCCTATGACCGCATGAAGGCCGTCACCGGCATCCAGTGGAAGCAGGTGAAGATCGGCGAAAACGAAACGACCAAGGAACCCATCTACGGGTCTGCCCCCATCGCCCTCTGGGACGCCCGGCCTATGACCTCCGGGCAGAAATATCAGCTGGATCTGTACACAGTCACCGACAGCGGCCGGACCCTGTTCAAGAGCTTCCTTGTTTCCGGCAGCGACACGACGCTGGATCTGTCGAAAATCGTGGCGGCCGGCAAGACGTATTCCTTCACCGTTACGGCGCTGGCAGATGCCGACGCTACCCATCAGACGCTGGCAGACAGCCTGCCCAGCGCGTACAGTGACAACGCCAGCTTCGATGCCGAATCCATTACAGAGCCGGAGACGCCGAAGGAGTGGGTGGCTATCTCCAGCGCCGCGGAGTGGATCAAGATCTCCTCTATTGATGACGATGCCAAAAACAGCACCGGCGAGAGCCTGCAAAAGATCGCGTGGAGCAAGAACTACTATCTGGCTTCAGACATCGACTTCTCCCAGCTGTCCGCGGCAGACCAGACCAAGACCAAGTCCATCGGCAGCAAGAACTATCCCTTCTCCGGTGAGTTCAGCGGCATCGACAGAACAACCGACCAGCAGCACGTCATCAAGGGCCTGACCCTCAGCAACAGCGATGCCGGACTGTTCTGGTACACTGACGCCGGCTCTTACATCCACGATGTGACCATCGACAGCGCCAACGTATTGTTCTCCGACAACGCGGCCGTGCTGGTGTGCAACAGCTACGGTCTGGTGGACAACTGCGCCGTCATCAACACCAATATCACAGCCGATACCGGCGCGGTGCTGGGCGGCATGATCAGCCGCAACTACGGCTATATCCGCAACAGCTATGTGGAGGGCGGCAGCCTGACCTCCAATTCCACCTCCTCCGTGGGCCACGCTGGCTTCGTGGGAGCCAACGAGACGGGCGGCCGTATTGAGAATTGCTGGACCAGCATGACCGTCAGCACGCAGAGCGAGCACGCCGGCGGCTTCGTAGGCTTAGGATACGGCGGCACCATCCGCAACTGCTTCGCCCTTGGCGATGTCAGCGCACGCGGCTACTCCGGCGGCTTTATTGGCCGGTATGTGTACAACGGCAACATCACTGAGAACTGCTATGCGGCGGGCACCGTCACCGTCACCGGCGACGAGGGTAACGGCTTCAACGGCGGCAACCAGAGCTGGTCCAGCTTCCAGTATGAGCAGACACAGGGCACCAAAAACTGCTACTACAACAGCGCCACAAGATCCAGCCACGACTACGGTGCAGTCGGCAAGTCCCTGTCCGACATGAAGGCAGGCGGCTTCCTGACCCTGCTGGATCAGGATGGCGGCATTTGGGCGCAGCGTGCGGACAAGAACAACGGCCTGCCGTATCTGAAGAATGTCAAGGCTCCCGAGACGGCCAGAACCGAGACGATCACCGTGAAGCTGGCTGTTGCCTCCTACAACAAGAGCACCTACGCCTTTGAGCAGATGGGAGACACCCTCTCGGTCACCATGGAGAGCACCGGCAACACCCGCCTGGTGGATCTGATGGATGCCGCGCAGGAGCAGGGTCTGCTGACCTATAGCTATGCCTCCACCAGCACCTTTGGCCGGTTCATCCACACCATCAACGGCCGCGCCGTAGATGCGCCGGACGGCTGGATGTTCACCGTCAATGATGTACTGTCCAATGTCAGCGCATCACTGGCCTCTGTGAAGAACGGCGACCGGGTGCTGTGGTTCGAAGGCACCACCGAAAACCTCTTCCATGGCCCCACGTGGGATGAGCTGGGCAGCAGTCAGCTGACATGGGTGACCATCTCCACCGTGACCCAGCTTGAAGAACTGGCGAAGGCTGCAGACGCCGAAACATTGAGCAAAAACTACAAGCTGGCCAATGATCTGGACCTGAACGGTATGGAATTCTCCGGCATCGGCAGCAGCGACCATCCTTTCACCGGGCGCTTTGACGGTCAGGGCCACACGATCTCCAACGTGAAGATCAGCAAGGATGGCGGGACCGGCGTAGGCTTCTTCAATGCCATCAGAGGCGCCACCATCAAGAACCTGAACCTGAAAGATGTCTCTGTCACCGGCGGCACCAATGTGGGCGGTCTGGTGGGCGATGCGCAGGTGAAGCTGGATAAAAACGATCCCGCCAAGAGCGTGGCAAACCTGATCGGCAGCTGCTCCGTCTCCGGGACTGTTACCGGCCGTGTGTCCGTGGGCGGTCTGGTGGGCTTGAGCGGCGGCGGGTACGACGCAGACACCGGCTTTTCCATTGCCAGCGCCGTGAACAACTGCCGCGCTGACGTGAACGTCACCGGCACTGGTTCCGGCAGCGACACCAACAACAAGCTCGGCGGCCTCGTGGGCAGCAATGCCGGCGCCATCACTGCCTCCTCCGCTTCCGGAACTGTCGCCGGCGAAAATATGGTGGGCGGCTTGGTTGGCAATAACACCGGCGACATCTACGACAGCCATGCCTCCGGTGCCGTTGCCGGCAGCACGAATGTGGGCGGCTTCGTGGGCAGCAGCAGCGGCATCGTCCAGAGGGCATACAGCTTAGGCTCTGTCGCTGGTACGGACCGTACCGGCTCCTTCGCCGGCAGCATCAGCAATGCGGACACCGCTGTGGGCGCGGGACAGGTAACAGTCACCGGTTCCTCCGCGCAGGGCTATGTGGGCGGCTTTGCCGGTAATCTCGGCGGCACCCTCACCGGTGTTGCCAGTAAGATCACCATCAAGAACGCCTACGGAAACTGCACCACCGCCGACCCGGAGAAGGCACTGAACGTCGTTGGCAACACCAGCCAATTCACCTCGGTCAGCGCGCAGGAAGCGCTGGCGGAGATGCGTCTGACTGACTGGAATTCGGTCAATCAGAAGCTGCGGGAGCTGTTTGGCGTGTCCCTGCCGGGTATCGGTGAGGCGCTGGACCTGTTCACCGATATTGCCATTCCTTACGGCTCGGCAAAGGGCGCAGCCTTCAAGCTGTACACCGGTGAGGTAACAGCGCAGATCACCACCACTGTGGCAGAGAATGACTATATCATCGCCGCCAACGGCACAGTGACGCTGAAGAAGGCACACGATATAAAGAACGGCGCATCTTTCACCGTAACCGTTACCTTGACTGAAGGCAGCTGCACTGTCAGCAAGACGGTGACTGTCACGCTGCTGAAGCAGACCGAGGCCCTGATAGACAGCATTGCCGCCACGCTGACCGGCACAAAAGACGGCTGGACTGCCATGGATATGGCCCTCTACCAGTCCCTTGGCGGCAAGACCCACAAGCTGACCGATACGGCCCGGCAGAATGTCATCGACCTGCTCATTGCCGAGGCGAGCACCGACACGGCCACCGCCAGTGACCGCAGCCGCATCGAAATCGTTCTGCGCTCTTTGGGTGTCGACAGCACGCGCATTTACCCCGTCAACAGCAACACTCCCGTGAACAACGCCGCCAAACTGCAGGCTGCGGATATGAGTGCCGTGATGTATTACACCGCGCCCTATATCCTGCTGGCCAATACACAGGGCAATGTGAAGCTCTCCGACGCGCAGATCGGCACCTTGCTGTCCACGATGGAGAATTCTGTCAGAGACGGTATGCTGGGCGGCACGTACAGCGGTGTGTTCTATACCGATGCTGACAGTACCGGTGCGGCTCTGGCGGCCCTGTCCTCCTATGCCGGCAGCAATAGCCGGGCCAAGGCTCTGCTGGCCACTCTGACCAGCGGCCTGAAAACCCATGTGGCCTCCGCTGGTTATTACAGCAATGTCTACACCGACGCCATGGTCATTCTGGGCTTGACCGCTGTGGGCGAGGATCCCTATACGTATAAGCTGGCCAGCGGCCTGTCCGTGGTGGACGATATGCTGTGTTACGCTCTGTCCGATGGCACCGGCTTCTTTGGCTACGGTGACAAAAACACCGCCGACAGCATGGCCACCGATCAGGGATTCCGTGCTCTGATCGCTCTGGCACAGTTCCAGAAGACCGGAAATGCCTTCAACGCGTTGGATTTCAGCAGCACTGCCGTCAAGGCTACCCACGCGGTAGGCACTGGCGAGACGGAGAAGCCCAAAGACCCGGAGGAAACGGAGGAGAAGATCAGCGTCACCGTGACCATCTCCACTCCCAGCGGCACATGGTTCAGCGGCAGCGTTAAACTGAACCAGGGCAGTACCGTGTACCATGCCCTTAGCGCGGCGCTGCAGGCCGGAAATATCTCCGCTGCCGGGGCTGCAAACGGCTATGTGCGATCCATGACCAAGGACGGCGTAACCTACGGCGAGTTCACCTCCGGCAAAAACTCCGGCTGGCTGTATAAGGTCAACGGCATTCTGCCCAGCATCCCGCTGACCCAGTGCGGCATTAAAAACGGCGACAGTATCCTCTGGTACTACACGCTGGATTGGACGAAGGACCCTGACGCCGGTAAAATGGCCGACGGGGAGGTCACTGCCGCGGATGTCATCAAGCTCATCGACGCCATCGGCACGGTGAGCAAAGACAGCGGCAACGCCATCGCCGCTGCCCGCACAGCCTATAACAAGCTCTCCGACGCCGAGAAGGCGCTTGTTACCAACTATGACAAGCTGCTGTCCGCCGAGGCGGCCTACGCCGAGATACAGAAAGCCCAGCAGGAGGCGGCAAACACCGAGGGCGTCACCGGCTGGAAGAAAACGTATCAGGATGCTCTGGACGCCGTAAAGACTGAGCAGCTTGCTTTCGGCAGCGAGTGGCTGGTCATCGCACTGGCCCGCAGTGGCCGGCCGGTGCCCGACAGCTACTACGACAGTGTGGTCAAGGCTGTGCAGGACGCCAAGGGTGAGCTCAGCGACAAGAAGTTCACCGAGTATTCCCGCACCATACTGGCCTTGACGGCTATCGGCAAGGACCCCTCCAATGTGGGCGGCTATGACCTGCTCGCCAAGCTGGCGGACATGGATGATGTGACCTACCAAGGCCTCAACGGCGCTGTCTTCGCGCTCCTCGCGCTGGACAGCGGCAAGTACGATGTGCCCGCCGCGGCAGAGGACAGGCGCCAGACCACCCGCGACGGCTTGGTGGCTTATCTCCTGGAGCAGCAGCTCACCGATGGCGGCTGGGCCCTGTCCGGCAGCAGTGCCGATCCGGACATGACCGCTATGGTCCTTCAGGCTCTGGCGCCCTACCGCGCCGGCAGTGCAGAGGTGCAGACTGCCGTGGACAAGGCGGTTCAGACCCTGTCTGAACTCCAGCAGGCCGACGGCGGCTACAGCAGTTGGGGTACGCTGAACAGCGAGTCCTGCGCGCAGGTGCTCATCGCTCTGGCCGCGCTCGGCATTGACCCCGCCAAGGACAGCCGCTTTGCCAAGAACGGTTTGACCCTGCTGGATGCCCTGCTGGCCTATGTCCTGGACAACGGCTTCCGCCATACCATGGACGGCGCGGTGGACGCCATGGCCACCGAACAGGCGCTCTGCGCCCTGACGGCCTATGCCCGCCTGCTGGACGGCAAAACGGCTTTCTACGACATGACCGACGTGTTGAGCGATCAGGCCGCCGATACACCGGACGATCATGCGGTGCCTGACGGCCAGTCCAGGCAGGGCGTGTCTGTGGTGGTATGGATCTCGCTGGGTGTGGCAGCCGTGGGCGGCGCTGCATTTGTCATTGCCCGTCGCCGCAGAGAAAAATAAACCTATGCGGCACCTCAAAAAACAACGGCAGGCGCAAGCTCAATGTCATTAGGTTAAGAAATGCCGGGACTCGCAGAAATGCGGGTCCCGGCATTTCTTTCAACAATTTGCAAATCATACTTGACAAACAGGGTGAAATTTATCTTACATTATCTGCGCGATTTATCTTACACAAGGCCTGTTGGACCAGCAGCTCGAAATTGGCCTCTATCGTAGAAGCCGCCGTTCTGTGCAGCTGCCGCAGGGCACGGCTATTGGCCTTCCCGACGGGTATCCGTGCATCTTGCCCCAGCTTTTGGATGCAGACACTCACCTGCGTGCTGCGCATCAGCGGCAGGTCAGATACCGCCAGGCCTGCGGCGGCAGACAGAAACGGCAGTACATCGCCCTTATTTGTTTCATAATTATTGTTTTGCTTTTAATTGGCAAAAATGTCCAACGTATCGTCAAAATTTCAATGGTATGGTACCACATTTAGTATGCAAAGTCAAGCAAACACAACAACTACGCGCAATGATGCCAGCCCAGTTTGTTACATTTTAGACTCATTCTATCAACTTTATCCCTTTTGCGCCCCACCTATACCTGCAAGGTATTGGTAGGGCATGGCTTTTATAACGAGTTCAAAACAATAATTACGATTTTATCGGAGCGGCTGCGGCACGGAGGCAGGCAAGCAGCATACAGAACGGTCATACACTCCCCTGCCGCGCCGCCGCATATGCGGCAGCGAAAGCAAGTACATGTCGTCTCACCTGCTTCGCCCCCCCGTGATCGCCCCCCCATTGCGCACCGCAGTCATGTGGCGCGGCGGATGCGATTGCCGGTACTTATCTCCTTGCCGGTGGCGCATACCCTTTCCGCCGTCCGGTGCAATGCCGGAGCTGTGATCGGTGTAAAATTCCCAAATTTGCTTTTCCCCACGCCTGAAGACACCAACAAAAACGACGCCTGCACCAAACGCAGGCGGCGTTTCTTATTCACAGTTCATTTTCCCGCCTTATCCCGGCGGGCGTTGATCTTTTCCTTGTTGAACATGCAGAACGCCGTCATCAGCAGGATCCGCAGATCGAAGGCCGGCGACCAGTTCTCGATATAGTACAGGTCGAACTCGATGCGCTTGGTGATGGACGTATCGCCCCGGAAGCCGTTGACCTGCGCCCAGCCGGTGATGCCGGGCCGCACCTGGTGCTTCACCATGTAGCGAGGGATCTCCTCCTTGAACTGCTTCACAAAGAACGGCAGCTCCGGCCGGGGGCCGATAAGGCTCATGTCGCCCTTGAGCACGTTGAAAAACTGGGGCAGCTCGTCCACGGAGCACTTGCGGATCAGGGAGCCGAACCACGTCTTGCGGTCGTCCTCGTTTTTGCTCCAGCCGGTGTTCTGACTGCTGTTGACCTTCATGGAGCGGAACTTGTACATGTAAAAGGGCTTCTTGTCCTTGCCCACCCGCTCCTGCTTAAAGATGATGGGGCCGGGGGAGGACAGCTTCACGCCGATAGCCGCGATGAGCATCAGCGGCGAGGTCAGCACGATCAGCACCAGCGAGCCGATGATGTCCGCCGTCCGCTTCAGCATGGCGTTGCCCAGATTGTCCAGCGGGATGCGCCGCAGGTTGATGAGCGGCAGCCCGTTTACGCTGTCCACCTGGGGATTGGAGGACATATACCTGACGTAGGACGGCACCACGGACAGCTTTGTGCCGTCCTTTTCGCAGGCGTCGATGATCTTGCCCATCCACTGCCCCTCCTCCGTGGGCAGGGCCACCACCACCTCGTCCGGCTTCTCCCGCTGGAAGATCTCCTCCAGCTGCCGGTAGGCGCCGCAGTAGGGCAGGGCGCGCCAGTCGCTCCGGTCCGCCACATAGCCCACCACCTGATAACCCAGGCTCTTATCCTGCGTCACCTTTTTCAGATAGGCCTCGGCGCTGTCCCCGTGACCCACCAGCAGCACCCGCTTCTGGTTGTAGCCCATGGCGCGGTAGTGCCGCAGCAGCAGACGTATGGCCGCCCGCTTGCCCACCAGCAGGAGCACGGACACGCCGTAGAAAAACGCCACCGACCACCGGGACGTCTCGCCCAGGCGCAGCACGAACATGGCCGCCATGACGATCAACGCCACCAGCAGCTCCAGCACCGCCACCCGTCCGGCCTCCACATGGAACCGCACGGCCCGGAAGGACTCGTACAGCCCCGCCACGGCAAAGATCAGCAGCGTCAGCGCCGCCGCCGCCACGCCCAGCCAGACGTAGTAGTTGAACGGCATGCCTCTGATGCCGCGGAACAGGTCGAATCGCAGCCAGTAGGACACCAGCATGGCCAGAAAGACCGCCACTGCGTCGGTGAGCACGTTGAATTGATTGAGCAGACGTTGGTTTTCCCGTATCATATCCGTTTTCCTTTATCACCCGTCACGGACAGGTATCGTTCCATCACCTGCGGCAGCACCGTCTCCAGCGCGTACCGCTGCATCTTCTCCCGGCCTGCCTGTCCCAGCTGTGCGCGCAGCCCGGCGTCCTCCGCCAGCGTCCGCACCGCGTCGGCAAAGGCCGCCTCGTCCCCCCGCGGGAACAGCAGACCGTTCTCCGGCCCGATCAGATCGGTGTGCCCCTTCACGGCGCTGGCCACCGCCGGCAGGCCGCAGGCCATGGCCTCCATGATGTTGAAGGGCAGCCCCTCCGACCGGCTGGCGGACACGGCGATGTCCGCCGCCCCCAGCCACACCGGGATATCGTGTACCTGCCCCGGGAACTGCACCCGATCCGCCACGCCCAGCTCACCAGCCAGCGCGCGGCAGGACTCCAGCAGCTCACCGCTGCCGGGCAGCAGCAGCTTGATGTGCGGCGGCAGCTTCGTCATGGCCCGCAGCAGCATGGCCTGGTCCTTCCGTCCGGAGAATTCCGCCGGATAGAGCAGGGCGATGTCCCTCTCCGCAAGACCCAGCCTGTCCCGCATGGCCTGCCGCGTCTCCCCCGCCGCCCGGAAGCGGCTGAGGTCCACGCCCATGCCGGGGATCTCCTCCACCCGGGCCGCCGCACAGTGTTCCACTGCCCACCGGGTATCCCAGGCGTTCATGGTCAGCACCAGATCGGTCTGGGGCGCCGTCAGCAGCTCCGCCTTTGTCAGCAGCAGCTTTTTGGCCGCCGGCGTCTCGTCGGTGAACAGATACCCGTGCATCACGTTGATGATCCCGGGCCGGTCATGCATGCCCCTTGCCGCCCAGCGGGTGAAGAACGCCGCCAGCGACGTGTGGGCGATGACCAGATCGTAGTGCTCCCGCTCCATCATGCCCCGCAGCAGCTTTGCCGCCCGGAAATTGGCGGGAGAGGACATCTTCTTCTCCAGCGGCAGCACCGTGGTCACGTCGGCAAAGGGGATATCCCGCATGGCGCCGCCGCAGGCCACATGCACCTGCCAGCCCAGCTCCCGGAACCGCCGGAGGTAGGGCAGGTGGAAATTCATGATATGGGAAAATGTGGACGCCGTGATCAGCACGGATGGCATAGGCGTTCCTCCTTTGCTGTTAAGATGCCGCAGTCTGCCCCAGCATGCTGCTGAGGTACTCCGCCACATCGCTGCTGAGCTGGATGGTGCCCAGGTTGTCCCGGTTCCAGCTCTCCAGCTTCTCCTGCAGCCGGGCCGCTCCCTGCAGGAAGGCCTCGCTGTTGTCGTTATACCGCATGACCAGCCGGAAGCTGGCGTTCCAGGTGTCCGGGTCGGAGGGCGTGTAGTCCACGAACTTCTCCAGCATGGCAAAGCCCTTCTCCGCGTCGCCCAGGTTGAAATACGCCTCCGCCAGATACTTGGGCACGGAATTGGAGTTCAGCTTCTCCAGATCGGCCATGTACCGCTGCACCCGCTCCCGCATGTCGTCGGGCAGATTCTCCTCCGCCGAGGCGTTGTATACATAGGACAGCTTGTGATCCGCCCACTCATAGGGATCCAGATCCGCCGCCTGCGCCGCTCCGTCATAGCTGCCCTGTGCGATCAGCCGAGCCGCCCACAGGTTCATCACCAGCAGCACGGCAAAGACCGCCAGGCCCAGCGCCTCTGCCCGCACCATCCAGCGGCGGGCCTTCTCCCCCGCAAAGCGCAGGGGCACCAGCTCGCCGCAGCTCAGGTTCATCACGGCCAGCGCGCCGAAGCCGAAGGGCAGGAAGTAGCCGCTGGAGAAAATGACCTCCACCGCGGCGTGAATCATCAGGAACAGCAGCAGCGCGCACAGCGCCGGTGCCATGGTCTGCTGCGTCTCCCGATCCCTGCGCCACAGCCGGATCAGTCCCACGGCGTTGGCAGCCAGCATACCCAGCCACAGCGCAAGCCCGATAACGCCCGTCTCCACCATGGTCTGCACATAGTGGTTGTGGGCATACTTCGTCTCGTAGTGATAGGACTGCACGTTGTAGATGCCGTTTTCAAAGGCGCCCATGCCCAGTCCGATGACGGGGCTGCGCTTGAACAGCTTCATGGCGTCCCCGATATACACAAAGCGCTGCACCACGTTGCCCTCGGTGCGCAGGGTCTGGATACGCCCCGCAATGGCCTCCGGCAGCAGCTTATACTTCAGCTTCAGCTCCCCGGATGCCGCGCCCTCATAGCGGATAGACGTGATCTGCACCGTCTCGTCGGTGCTGATGAGGAACGTCACGGACTGGCAGCCCTCCGGCGCCGTAAACGCCGCGCCGTCCGCCGCGCCTGTATAGACCGTGGTCTTGCGGTTCATCACCGCGTCCTCCCTGGTCTGGGTCTGCACCTGCACCGTCACGGGGCCGTCGGCCTCCACCTGCAGGGTATAGTCCCCCGCGCCCAGATACGCGCCGCGGGTGATCTGCTCCCCGGCGTTCATGCGGATATCGCCGGTCCAGCTCACCGCCACCACCATCATGGCGACGGCGGCGGCCAGCACCGCCAGCAGCACGATGTTCACGGTCCTCATCCGCTGCGCCATACGCAGCGCCAGCGGGCGTCCCGCGAAAATATCCAGCGCGCACAGCGCCGCCGCGGCGGCCAGCGCCGCCAGCAGCGGCAGCACCTGTACCTTCTCTCCGGCGGCGGCATAGGCCGGCAGCACCGCCAGACTGGCCGCTGCCGTCAGCACCAGCGTCTCCACCATCAGCACAAAGGAGACCGCCCGGCGCTGTCCCCGCTCCAGCAGCAAAAACAGCAGGAATGCCGCCGCGATGGCCAGCATGGCGCCGCGGCTCACCGCCAGCAGGAACGCCGTACTGCTCAGCAGCAGGCACGACAGGTGCAGGCACCGCTCCTTCCGCGCCTCCGCCGTCACCGCCAGTCCCAGCGACAGCAATATGGCCACACCGGCACAGCCGGCGAACACATTGGGATTCTCAAAAATGGTCTTGAGCCGCTGCTCCTGCAGCAGGGAGCGCAGCGTCAGCGGCGCGCCCAGTGCGGTGGTCATGCCGTTCAGCAGCTTATACAGCACCTGGGTGGACACGGCATCGATGCTGAACAGCGCCGCCAGCGCGCCCGCCGTCTCCAGCACCGTGGCGGCACAGCGCCCGGTGCGGTGCTCCCGCGCCGGCTCCGCCGCCGTCAGCAGCAGCGCCATGCTGGCCGCCGCCGCCACCTTCAGGAACTCGTACAGCGCAAATTTGCCGGACGGCGCATACAGCGTGGAGATACCGTCCAGCAGGACATACAGCCCCAGCAGCAGCGCCGGCCACGTCATGCGCTGCGCCAGTGTCCTGCCCTTCACGATCACGCACACGATGGCCGCCAGCAGCAGCACCAGCGTGATGCCCTTATTGTTGCCATGGAGCATCAGGCATGTGATAAAAAAGTAAAAAACCGCCAGCACCGGCACCAGCCACGGCCGCCGCAGCTCCCGCTGCAGCCCCACGGCGGAGGAGGTGTCCTTACGGCCTGTTTTCTTTGCCATAGCGTTCTCCTTATCCTTCGATAGTCTCCCCTCAGTATACTCTTTTTCGCTGTTCTCTGTCAATGTGCAGCGAGAATATTCCGCCCCGCCGCGCATACAGTGTGGACAGGGAGGCGATACACCATGCGCCGTATGCGCTATCTGTTGAGCTTTTGTACCGCCGCCGCCTGCGCGGCGCTGCTGTACGGTCTGTCCGTCCGGTTCCCCAACCCGCTGACCCAGGTGCTGTTCCCTGTCAACGGCAGTCCCTGGGAGCTGGGCAAGCTGGCGCTCTGGCCAGGACTGTGCGCCGCACTGGTGCTGCGCCGTCTGGACGGCGGCGGCTCCCGCAGCGGCCTGTGCGCCGCCGTACTGCTGTCTGTGGGCGCCGCCATGGCGCTGGGCGCCGCGGGGCTGTCCTCTGTTCTTTTATGTCCGCTGGCAGCTGCCGTCGGACTGATCGCCTACGCGCTGGCGCTGCGGCGTCTGCGGGGCGGCGAGCTGCTGTGGTATACCGCCCTGATCCTGCTGTCCATCGCCTGTATCCTGTTCACCATCCTGCCGCCGTCCGGCGCGCTGTTCGCCGATCCCGCCGACGTATCCGCCGTCGCCCCCATTCCCTTCTGACGGTCAAAACGGACACAGGGTACGCCCCTGTGTCCGTCTTCGTTTATTCGGTTATCAAGTGCTTTTCCGGCTCCTGCATGTCCCGGGCAATGGCCTTGGCGTACCGCTCCTCCTCGCTGAACACGCAGCCGCAGTATTTCTGCATATAAAAGCCCATCTCCCGGGCCTGCCGCTGCCCTTCCCGGAAGCCGGGACGGAAGTCCCGGTACAGGAACGCCACGCCGTACTGCGCCGCCAGTGCCTCCGCCGTCTGCCGCAGCAGCTCGTGATCCTGATAGGGGCTGACGAACAGTGTGCTGGTAAAGCTCTCAAAGCCGTGCTCCGCCGCGTACCGCGCCGTCTGCTCCAGCCGCAGGCGGTAGCATTTGCCGCAGCGGTGCTCCAGATCCTCCGCCACCAGGCGGCAGAACTCCCGCAGGCCGTAATCCTCCTGCACGATCAACTCCATGCCGATGCTGGGGGCATAGGCCATCAGCGTGTCCCGCCGGGCCTTGTACTCCTGATAGGGATGGATGTTGGGATTGAACCAGTAGGACACCGGCTCGATGCCCTCGCTCCGCAGCTGCTGGATGCAGGACACGGAGCAGGGCGCGCAGCAGGTGTGCATCAGCGTCTTCATGCCTTTTTCTCCTTCTTCTCCCGGCGCAGCAGGCCCCGCAGCCTGTCGGCCACGCCGCCGTTCTGGTGCTGCATCACCGAGAGGAACCGGGCGCGCACCTGCTGGAAGGGCAGCTGCTCCATGGCCCGGAAGAACTGCTCCCGCTCCGACGGGGCCGCCGGCGGCTCCCGCAGGGCGGCGCAGCAGGCCGCCGCCTCCTCCAGCGTCCGGTGCTGCTTCTCCAGCGGCAGCATATCGAACACCTGGGCGCCCTTGACGGTATTGATCAGCAGCATGGACACGCCGCTCTTTTTCTCCTCCGGGGCAAAGCTGCCGCCGCTGAAATCCCCCAGCGTCACGTCGCTGGGCCGGTCCGTGGTGGCGTAGGTGCAGTGGTGGCAGGCGGGGCGCATGAAAAGCCGCCGGGCGATGCCCCGGCCCAGCTCGCATTTGCCCATGGGCGCGTCATAGTGGCCGCCGCCCTCGAACTGCACCCGGAACCGCCGCTCCCGGTCGCCGGTGAGCTTGCCGCAGAACTCCACCGCCGTGGGACGGTGCTGCTTGACGTAGGCCATGGACTTCACCAGCTGCGCCCACACGCCGGGGCTGCACACGCCGCCGCAGGCCACATCGCAGGTCAGCAGCCGCTCCGGGTGCTCCCCCAGATAGCGGTACAGCCCGTCCACCTGACAGGGCGTACCGGAAAACAGCACCTGCCGCCCCTGATCCAGATACAGCCGCACCTGCTGATAGGCGTCGCCGATGTCGCTCTGCACCGGCTTCATGCCCCGCAGACGGGGCAGGTCGTGGACGTTCTTCACCGCCGTATGTACCACCCGCAGCCGCTCATCCAGTGCCGCGCCGAACACCACGCCGCCGCCCTCCAGCACATACTCCGCCAGCGCCGAGAACGCGCCGCCGCAGGTGGAGCCGTGCCGCACGGCCTCGTCCTGGCTCCACACGGCGAACACCTGGGGCGCCGTGCGGTGCTCCCGCTGCTTCTGCACCGGGCACACATGGGTGCAGTGGCCGCACTGGACGCAGCCGTCCGTTATCTCCGGGTAGAGGAATCCCTCCCTGTCCGGCACCATACGGATGGCCCCCTTGGGGCAGCCGCTGCTGCACGCGCCGCATCCGGTGCACCGGTCATGGGCCGCCAGCTGGGGCATATTCACAGTCTCTGTCACGGTGTCCCGCCTCCCGATCCGTTTCTTTGCCCGTATTGTACCACGCCGCCGCGAAAAGCACAAGCCCGGCGGGCACTGTCCGTTTTTCGGGACACTTCTCTTGGTATGATGACTACACTGACACAAAAGAAAACATGAAGCAGAAAAAATTCATGATATGTTCAGGGAGGAATTCATCATGCATAAGTTTTTTGACTATCTGGAGCCGGATCTCCCCACCACCGTCATCCGCGATCTGCTGGGCTACATCCGCCGTTTCGCGGCGCTGTTCAGCGGCGGCGTCCCCGTGGAGGGCGCCATGAACGGTGTGGGCTTCTGCGCCACGGAGCAGGACACCGGGGCTGTCCGCGTCCACTGGGTGCAGGTGGGCCGCCAGCGCATCCCGCTGGACGCCACGGTGTGACCGTGCGAAAAAGTCCCGCAGGACAATGCCTGCGGGACTTTTCTCATCCATATTTTGCCAGCACAGCGGCGCAGTAATCCCGGAACTCCCGGCGGACAGCCTCCGGCCCCACCAGCTCCGCCTGCGTCCCCAGCTGGAACAGCCAGCCGAAGAACGTGGGCCCCACCTCCACCGGCGCGGTGACGGCGATGCCGCCGGCCCCGTCGGGCCGCAGGTGTCCGGCTCCGCCGAAGCGATCCATCACCACGTTGATAAGCCCGCCGTCGAACCGCAGCTGCACCATCTCCGTCCTGCCGTTATACATATCAAAGATGCTGCGGACATACCGTCCCAGGTCGAAGCCCTCCGGCAGTGGATCCCGATCGGTGTCCGTCACCGTCAGGCTCTCCATCCGGTCCACCCGGTAGTGGCGGTAGTCGCTGATGGCCGGGTCGTAGGCCACCAGATAGTAGTGCCGGTCCACGCACAGCGCCACCGGGTTCGTCTCGTACAGCGCACCGTCCCGACGGTAGGCCTTGCCGCCCTCCGCCGTCCAGTCGAAGTAGCGGAACGTCACCTTTTTCCCGTCGTTGATGGCGGTGTTCAGCCCGTCGATGGCGTAGTACAGCTTTTCATTATGGGTCCTGACCCGGTCCATGACGTACACCTGCCGCCGCAGCTGGCGGGCGTTGGGCCGGCTGGTCAGCTGCTCCAGCTTGCCGATGAGAGCCATGCTCTTGCTCTGGGTCAGGAACGGCGACGCCTGCACCACATCGATGAGCAGCTTCAGCTCCGGCAGCTGGAACTCCCGCTCCCCTAAAAAATACCCGTAGCTTTTGCCCTTCACCGCCTGCACGTCCATGCCGTACACCCGCAGCAGCTCCAGATCGTCATAGAGGCTCTTGCGCTCGGCGCTGATGCCGCAGCCCGCCAGATAGGCGATCATGTCCTGCATGGTCTTGGGGTGCTGCTCGTCGGTCTGCTCCCGCAGATACCGCGCCAGATACAGCAGCTTCAGCTTTTTGTTGGCCATGTCCGTCCCTCCCCGCTTTTCCTTTATTGTACCAGAGTTTTTCCCGGAAGAAAACCATCTTTTTCCGCCGGCCGACTAAACCATCTTTTTCCGCTTCCCGCTTTACACCGCCGCCGGTATAGGCTATAATGAAGTGTCATTGCGCGAAAAAGGAGGTGGAGCGGTGAAGGTGAACCAGATACGGGCAGGCGCCGTGCTGTCCTATGTGTCCATGGCGCTGAGCACCATCATCTCGCTGGTCTACACGCCCATCATGCTGAACCGGCTGGGCGACAGCGAGTTCGGCGTCTATCAGGCCGTCCTGCCCATCATCAGCTACCTGAACCTGCTGAGCTTCGGGCTGGGCAGCGCCTATATCCGCTACTACTCCCGGTTCCGTGCCGCCGGGGACAAAAAGGGCTGTGCCAAGCTCAACGGTATGTTCCTCATCACCTATCTGGTGCTGGGCGCGGCGGTGCTGGCCATCGGCTTCGGCCTGTCCTACTGCGACGTCATTTTCGGCAAGAAGCTGACGGCGGAGGAGATCGCGCTGGCGGAGAAGCTGCTGCGCATCATGACGGTGAACGCCGCACTGACGTTCCCCATCAGCGTTTTTGAGTCCCATGTCACCATCAACGAGCAGTATCTGTTCCAGAAGATCGTGGCCATGGGCAAGCAGGTGCTCAATCCCCTCATTATGATCCCCCTGCTGATCATCGGCTACCGCTCCGTGGCGCTGACGGTGGTGTCCCTGATCTTCACCGTTCTCAGCGGCATCCTGAACATCGGCTACTGCCTTTTCAGGCTGCGGATGCCCTTCTCCTTCCGGCGGTACGATTTCGGCCTGCTCCGGGAGATGCTGGGCTTCACGCTGTACGTCTTTATCGGTATCGTGGTGGACAACTTCAACTGGGCCATCGACCGGCAGCTGCTCATGTGGTTCCAGGGCTCCACCGCCGTCACGGTCTACACCATCGCCGCCCAGCTCAATATGTTCTATCTGGCCTTCGGCAACGCCATCTCCAATGTGATGACGCCCCGGGTGCACCGGCTGGTGGCGGAAAACGCCCCCATGCGCACACTGGACGCGCTGTTCACTCGGGTGGGGCGCCTGCAGTTCATCCTGCTGGCCGGGATCTTCCTGGGCTTTGTGGCCATCGGACAGTCCTTCGTGGTGCTGTGGGGCGGCGACGAGAAGTTCGCCGTGGACTACTGGACCACGCTGCTGCTGTTCTTCTCCTGCCTGTGGACCAACGTGCAGACCGTGGGCATCGAGATCCAGCGGGCCAAGAATATGCACAAGTTCCGCTCGCTGGTCTATCTGGGGGTGGCGCTGGGCAACGCGGCCATCTCCATCCCCCTGTGCATCAAGTGGGAGGGGCTGGGCGCCGCCATCGGCACCGCCATCGCCACGCTGATCGGCAACGTGATCCTGATGAACTGGTACTACTACCGCCGCATCGGTCTGAATATCCCCGCCTTCTGGCGGCACATCTTCCACCTGATGCCGGCCATGCTGCTGCCCACCGTGACGGCGGTGCTGCTGGCCGTGAAGGTACACCCCACCACCTACTGGCAGCTGATCCCGCCGGGACTGATCTTCGTGGCGGTCTACGCCGCGTGCATGTGGCTGTTCGGCCTGAACCGCTACGAGCGGGGCCTCGTCACCGCGCCGCTGCACCGTATTTTCCGCCGCTGACTGAAAGGAGCGTCTCTTATGCCCAACATCAAGTATATCACCCGCGTTCTCACCGGCGTCCGCTGGAAGAAGCTGTCCCACATGCTGGACGTGGTACACGACAAGTGCGGCCAGAGCCGGGTGCACACGTTTTTCGACATCCTGTGGTGCGCCGCGCGGTACGGCGCCGGGTACTACGACTACGTCATGTACGGCTTCTATGACCTCACCGGCCGGCAGCGGGACACCTATCTCACCCGCGTCCGCAACCGGAAGGTCTTTGAGCTGATGAACGATCCCGCCTACAACGACGATTTCGACGACAAGCTGAAGTTCAACGAGACGTTCCGGGCCTATCTGCACCGGGAGACGCTGAACGGCGAGACGGCCACGGACCAACAGATGGCGGATTTCGTGGCGGGGCAGGAATACATCTTCGCCAAGATCAACCACGGCGACAGCGGCCGGGGCGTGGAACGCCTGCGGGTGGCGGATTTCGACTCCCCCGCCGCCATGCTGGCCTACGTCCGGGAAAAGAAGATGGTGGTGCTGGAGCACCAGCTCATCCAACACCCGGACATGGCGCGGCTCCATCCCGGCAGCGTCAACACCATGCGCATCCTTACCGACAACGTGAAGGGAAACGTGACCATCGCCTACATCATCGTGAAGATGGGCACCGGCGACAGCGTGTGCGACAACTCCGGACAGGGCGGCATCCTGGCCCGGGTGGATGTGGACACCGGGCGCATCACCACCCCCGCCACCGACGACTACTTCAACCTCTATGACAGGCACCCGGACACCGGCATCCCGCTGGTGGGCTATCAGCTGCCCATGGTGCCGGAGGCCATCGCCCTGGCCAAGGAGGCGGCTCAGGTGTTCCCCGGCATGGGACATGTGGGCTGGGACATGGCCATCACGCCGGACGGCCCCGCCATCATCGAGGGCAACAACTTCCCCGGCACCGATCTGTGCCAGCTGGCGCCCCTGTGGCCGGAAAAGACCGGCCTGTGGCCCTATTACAAGCGGATACTGAACTTGAAATAAGGAGGATACCACCATGCGCAGAAAAGACCGCGAACGGGACGAGGCCTTCGCCTGGGAGGTGCTGAAAAGCGCTCCCTACGCCGCGCTGTCCATGGCCGGGCAGGACGGCACGCCCTACTGCGTACCCGTCAACCATGTGGTGGACGAGGCGTACAAAGTGCTGTACTTCCACTGCGCCGGCGCAGGCGAGAAGTGGCAGCTGCTGGAAAAGGAGCCGCCCGTGTGCCTTACCGCCGTGTCCCGCATGTCCATCGTCCCCAACGAGTTCGAGACGGCCTACGACTCCGCCGTGGTACGGGGGCAGGCGCAGGTGGTCACCGACGACGGAGAGCGCACCAAGGCCCTGCTCCTGCTGGTGGAGGCGCTGGATCCCAAGGGTATGGGCGGTCTGGCCGCCTGCATGGATCGGTGCTTCGCCGCCACGAAGATCGTGAAGATCGTGCCCCGGGAGATCACCGGTAAGCAGGCCCATCCCATGCCCAGGCCCGCCGGCGGCTGCGGGAACCACTGAGTACATAAAAAGAGCGCTGTTCCCGTTGGGAACAGCGCTCTTTTTATGCCTCTGTCTGTGCAGGCTCCTCCGGTGTCTCCGCCGGTTCCGGCTCCGGTTCCTGTGGCGGCATCTCCGGCGTCACAGCCGGTGCGTCCGCGGCAGGCTCGTCCGCGGCGGGAACGGCCTCCGCCGGCGGCGCCGCCTGCTCCTGCCGGGCGCTCTCCCGCGCCGCAGCCTCGGCGGCAGCGGCCTCCGCCGCCAACCGCTGGTTCTCCGCCCGGTTGGCGGCCTTCTCCTCCCGCCGGGCATCGGCGGCGGCAAAGAACGCCCGCACCAGTGCCAGCAGCGTGAAGAACGCCGCGATACCGACGCCCACCCAGCCGGCAGGCCGGATCTGGTAGAAGTCTCGGATGGTGAAATATTCGTCGTACATACCCAGATAGTACAGGGCAATGCCGCCCACCGCGCACACGATGGCCAGCAGCAGCTTCAGCACCGCCTTGAACCGGTGCTTTTTCCGCCCGGCGAAATATGCGATGACCAGCACCGCCGCCGCCAGAAACAGTCCCGGCGACTGGCAGCAGAGGATATAGCCCAGCGTCTTGTCCAGCATCGTCTATACCCTCCCGCTCACAGGCAGCACTTGCCGCGCCGGATATATTTGCCGTCCGGCCCCGCCAGCACGCGGCCCTCGTTGACGGCCAGCTTGCCTCGCAGCCACACCTGCTTGATGGAGCCCTTGGTCACCACGCCCTCATAGGGGTTGTAGTCCGCCGCGCCCACCATGTCCTCGGCGCGGATAACGTGATCCGCCGCCGGGTCGTACACCACGATGTCCGCATCCGCGCCCTCGGCAATGATGCCCTTGCGGGGGAACATCCCGTACAGCCTGGCGGGATTCTCCGCCAGCACGCGGCACATGGCGGCCAGACTGATCTTCCGGGTGGTCACGCCGAAGGTGTACACCAGCTCGCCCCGGGTCTCCACGCCGGGCAGACCGCCGGGAATGGCGGTGAAATCGTCCTTCCCCGCCAGCTTCTGCGCCGTGGTGAAGCTGCAATGGTCGGTGGACACGGTCTGCACCTCGCCCCGGCGGATGGCCTGCCACAGCGCCCTGCGGTCCGCCGCCTTGCGGATGGGCGGGGCGCAGACGTACTTGGCCGCCTGGAGCCAGTCCTCGTTGTCGTAGACGCTGTCGTCCAGAATGAGGTACTGGGGGCACGTCTCCACATACACCTTCTGCCCGCGGCGCCGGGCCGCCTCGATCTCCCGCAGCGCCGCCGCGTTGGTGGTATGTACGATCACCACCGGGATGTCCACGGCCTCGGCAATGTGCAGCAGACGGCCCACGGCCTCCGCCTCCAGAAAATCCGGCCGCGTCCGGGGGTGGCTGCCCACGCTGCCCTGCTCGCCGGCGGCCTTCTTCTCCTCGATGAGGGCGTCGATGACCCCGGCGTTCTCACAGTGTACGCCGCAGATGCCGCCCTTCTCCTTCAGCTTCTTCAGGGCCTTGTACATCAGCTTGTCGCCGATCATCATGGCCGGGTACGTCATGTACATCTTGAAGGAGGAGATGCCCTCGGCGTACATATCGTCGATCTCGCTTTCGATGGTGTCGTTCCAGTCGTCGATGGTCATGTGGAAGCCGTAGTCGCAGGCGCACTTGCCGTCCGCCTTCTCATGCCACAGCCGCAGACCGTCGTGGAGCGTCTCACCCTTGTTGGGGCAGGCGAAATCCACGATGGTGGTGGTGCCGCCCCGCAGCGCCGCCCGGGAGCCAGAGGCAAAATCGTCCGCCGTGGTGGTATTGCACACGTCCAGGTCAAAGTGGGTATGGGCGTCGATAAAGCCGGGCATCAGCAGCATGCCGGCGGCGTCCACCACCTGCGCGTCGTCCACATGGATGTCGCGGGCCACCCGCTGGATCTTCTCGCCGTCCACCAGCACGTCCGCCCGCCGTGTGCCCTTGCCGGATACCACGGTGCCGTTCTTGAATAAAACTCTCATCCCAGGGCCTCCTGTCTCTTTTTGTAGGTTTGACGCTATTATAGCACCTTCTTTTCCCGGTGGCAACTACCTCCAAAGCCGGATATAGCCCCCGTCGTGGAGCTGCTTGACCAGCAGCAGCAGAACGGGCGAGAGCACCATTCCCGCCACGCCCATGGCGCAGAAGCCCACATACATGGCCGCCAGCGACGCCAGCGGCGGCAGTCCCGCCTGGGCCGCCACCAGCTTCGGCTCCAGCACGCTGCGCACCACGGAGATCACCGCGAACAGCGCCAGCAGCGCGATGCCCTTGGGCACATTTCCCAGCAGGCACTCCACCGCCGCCCACGGCACCAGCACCGTCCCTGTTCCGAACACCGGCAGCGCGTCGATCAGCGCGATCAGCGCCGCCAGCAGCAGGGCATACTCCTGCCGCATCAGCAGCAGTCCCGCCAGCAGCTGGCAGAAGGTCACCGCCAGCAGGATGCACTCCGCCTTCAGCCATTTGCCCAGCGTGGCGAACACGTTGGCCTTCACGCCCCGGGCACAGGCCAGTCCCGGCCCCAGCTGCCGCCGGAAAAAGCCCATCACCTCCGGATAGGCGCTGAGGGTGAAGAACACCGCCAGCACCGTGGTGCCGCAGGCCAGGAGGATCTGAGGCAGCGCGCCCATGGCCCGCCCCGCCTCCTGCAGGACGGCGGAGGACACCTGCCCTGCCAGACGCGCCGCCTCCTCCGGAAAGGACGCCAGCAGTCCCCGGGCCGCCCGCCCCACGCCCTCCGGGCAGGCGGCGCAGAAGCTCTCCAGCCGCCGCTCCAGCGAGGCCAGCGTGTCCGGCAGCGCCGCCAGCAGCGCCGGGAGAGACGACACCAGCGATACCGCTTGCTCCACCACCTGTACCGCCAGCACGATCAGCACCGCCAGTAGGCCGCCCACCAGCACCAGCGTCAGCACCGCCGCCGTAAAGCCCCGCCGCAGGTGCAGCCTCCGGCGTGCTGCCTCGATCAGCGGCTCCAGCAGCGACGCCGCCCCCAGCGCCAGCAGGAACGGCAGCAGCCACACCAGCGCGTACCGCAGCGTCAGCCAGCCCACGCCGGCCACAGCCGCCCACCACAGCAGCCGGAAAAGCAGCTCTCTCCGCCGTTCCATGGCCATCCCTCCTTTTTCACAGTTTTTTTACAAAATTTTTCTTGTCTTTTTCGCTTTACCGTGATAATATAGCTCATATTTGACAAATGTACACATCACGCGGACAACCTGGGAGGAAGCTATGGAGAAGAAAAAGTACTATCTGGTTTCGGCAGAGGCGCTGCCCGAGGTCTTTATCAAGGTGGCGGAGGCCAAGCGCATGCTGCAGGTGGGCGAGGCCGACACCGTGGGCGAGGCGGCACGGCTGGTGGGCATCAGCCGCAGCGCCTTCTATAAGTACAAGGACGCCGTTCAGCCGTTCCAGAACATGCGGGCGGGCCACATCATCACGTTTTATGCACTGCTTAAGGATATTCCCGGTGTGCTGTCCAATTACCTGTCTATTTTTGCCGGTTCCGGCGCGAATATTCTCACCATCAACCAGACCATCCCCACCAACGGCTGCGCCGGCGTGACCATCTCCGCCGAGACCAGCGACATGGTGGACGGGCTGGAGGAGCTGATGTCCCGGGCCGCCGCGGCACAGGGCGTGCTGAAGTTCGAGATCCTGGCGGGCTGATGTCCGCTGCGTGCAAAAGCGCAGCGCCCTGTTTTGACCGCAAAAAAAGAGCCGCCGCAGGAAATCCTGCGGCGGCTCTTTTTTGTTTTGGCTCAGTTGTACAGGTAGCTGTACTTGTCGCGGATGGTGACGATGAGCTTCTCCAGATCGGCGGGCAGCTCGTTTTTGCCGCTGAGATCGTAGTCCTTGGGCTCGCCGAAGGTGCGGACGCGCACCTTGTCGCCGCCCAGGAACAGCACACCGGCGTTGTGGGAATCCACCATGTCCTCCGCGGTCTGGAACAGGGTGAACTTGTCGTGGCACGGCTCGGAGGCGTAGGGGCAGAACTGGGTACAGTTGCCGCACTCGTTGCACATCTTGTCCACATGGACGATCTGGTGGCTGCCGTCGGCCATGCGGATGGTCACGTTGGCGCGGTTGGGGCAGGAATCCACGCAGTTTTCGCACACGGTGGCGCACTGCAGGCAGCGCTCGCCCTCCCGGCAGACGCACCCGCTCATGGCCAGAATACCCTTCTTGGCCTCGGCGTCCGCCTTGGTGACGTAGGCCTGCTCCGGAATGTCGTAGGTGTGCACCTTGCCGATGACCGCCTCGGCAAAGGCGGCGGCGTCGGCGATGCCCTCCACCACGGTGGCGGGGCCGCGCTTGGCGTCACCGGCGGCGTACACGCCCTCCACGTTGGTCTGGAAGGCGGGACGGCCCTTCTTGTCCAGTTCGATGCCGTTGGCGGCCATCAGCGCGTCGTCCACCTGCTCGCCCACGGCGGAGATCACCAGGTCGCAGGGGATTTCGAAGAACTCTCCGCTGCCCACGGGGCTGCGGCGGCCGGAGGCATCCGCCTCGCCCAGCACCATCTTCTCGCAGGTCAGCACGCCGTCGGCCTGCTTGACGGGAGCGGCCAGCTCGGCAAATTCCACACCGTCCGCCAGCGCCAGCGCCAGCTCATGCTCGTCGGCGGGCATATACTTGCGGGTACGGCGGTACACCAGCGTCACATGCTCCGCGCCGCTGCGCTTGGCAAGGCGCGCTGCGTCCATGGCGGTGTTGCCGCCGCCGATGACGGCGATATTCCCGGCCACGCCGATGTTGCCGGCCTTCACGCCCTTCATCCACTGGATGGCGCCTGCCACATCACCGGCGATATCCAGCTTGCCGGGCTTCCAGGCGCCCACAGCCAGCAGGATGTGGGTGTAGCCCATCTTCTTCAGCTCGTCCACGGAGGGGGCGGGTGCGCCGCACTTCACCTCCACGCCGTACTGCTCCATGAGGGCGATGTCCTTCTCGATGACCTCGTTGGCGATACGGAAGCCGGGGATCACATGGCGGGGCACGCCGCCCAGACAGCTCTCCCGCTCGAAGATCGTCGTTTCGATACCGGCTCTGCCGCAGAAGTAGGCGGCAGCGATGCCGGTGGGGCCGCCGCCGATGATGGCGACGCGCTTGCCTGCCACGCGCTCCGGCATCTTGATGGAGGCCATCAGGGCGTTGTAGCCCTTCTGCGCCGCCAGCAGCTTGGTATCCCGGATGCGGACGGACTCATCATAGAAATTGCGGCTGCACTTGGTCTGGCAGCGGTGGGCGCAGATGGTGCCGGTGATGAACGGCAGAGGGTTCTTCTCGGTGATGAGCTTCAGCGCCGGGCCGTACAGGCCCTTATTGCACAGCTCCATATACTCGGGGATGTCCTGGGCGATGGGACAGCCGCCCTTGCAGGGCGCGGTGAAGCAGTCGATCCAGGGCACGTTCTTCTCGCTCTTGCGGCTGGGCAGGGGCTTGATGGGCTTGACATGGTGGACGTCGGTGTGGCTGGCGGTGCTCATCTCGCAGATGGCCTGGGTATCCGTGCCGGAGAAGGGCTTGTACGCCATGGGCTCCACCTTCTCCACCATCTGGTACAGACGGTTGTAGCCGCCGGGCTTGAGGATGGTGGTGGCCACGGTGATGGGCCAGATGCCCGCCGCAAACAGCTTGTCGCAGTTGAAATACTCCGCGCCGCCGGCGAAGGAGATGCGCATTTTGCCCTTGAACTGGCGGGAGATGCGGTGGCACATCTCGATGGTCAGCGGGAACAGGCTGCGGCCGGACATATACATCTCGTCGTTGGGCAGCTCGCCCCGGGTGGTGTCCACGGGGAAGGTGTTGGAGAGCTTCAGGCCGAACTCCAGCCCCTTGCTGTCCGCCAGCGCCTGCAGCCGCTCAAACATGGGCACCGCGTCGACCCACTGCAGGTCCTCGTTGAAGTGGTGGTCGTCGAACACGATGTAGTCGTAGCCCATGCCGTCCAGAATGCGCCGCGCCGTCTCGTACCCCAGAATGGTGGGGTTGCACTTGACGAAGGTGTGCAGGTGCTTCTCGGTGATGAGGTAGGAGGCGATACGCTCGATCTCATCCGGGGGACAGCCGTGGAGGGTGGACACGGTGACGCTGCGGCTGACGCGGGGGGAGATACCGTCGATGAAGGCGCTCTCCGCCGGGAACAGCTCCTTCAGGACAGCCTTGCACTCGCCGAAGATGGCGGTCTTATTGGCGTCCATCATGCCGTCGATATAGGTGTTGACCTTCTCGCCCTTGATGCCCTCCAGATCGTAGCCCACGGACATATTGAACACAAAGCCGTCGGGATCGCCGAAGCCGTAAACGCGGTCGAGCACCTTCAGGGCGCACCACGCCTTGATGTACTCGTCCATGGCCTGCGGCACGGTCAGCTCGGTGGACCACTCCTGGTTGTAGCCCTCGTCGTTGGCCAGGATGCAGGGACGGGGCACACAGGCGGCCAGATCGGCGCCGTCCATCTTCTGGACGGTCTTGACCTCGAAGAACCGGGCGCCGGCCATGTAGGCGGCGATGATGTTCTGGGCCAGCTGGCTGTTGGGGCCGGCGGCGGGGCCGAAGGGCGTCTCGATGCGCTCGCCGAAGATGGGCAGGCTCTTGCCCGTGGCGTGATAGGCCTTGCGCACGCCGAAGATCTCGCCGGAGGCGGCGTACTCCTCCACCACCCAGTTCATCAGGGACTTGAACGGAATGGGATACATTTTCTCAGACATGGGATGTCCTCCTTGTGGTAGTTTTTGTGTCTTAGTACGTCCGGTGGTTCAGGTCGCCCCACAGCTTCTTGGCGGCCTCCAGGATGTGGGCGTTCTCCGCCTCCTCGTCGATGCCCACCAGCACGCGGTCCTGCATCAGCACCTTGCCGGCGGCGATGGTGGTCTGGCACTGGCGGCCGGTCATGCCGAAGATCATGTGGCCGTCGATGTTCTCGTCGGAGAAGGGGGTGAACGGCTTGTAGTCCATGACGATGATGTCCGCCGCCGCGCCGGCCTTCAGCACGCCCAGCTGGTCGGGGAAGTACCGCGCGCCGATCTTCGCGTTGTTCTTGAACAGCATGTCCGTGACCTCGCACCAGCCCACGTTTGGCAGGCAGTTCTGGCTGCGCTGGGAGCACAGGGCCACCTTGATGGACTCCAGCATGTCGTTGGTGTAGGCGTCGGTGCCCATACCCAGCAGGATGCCCCGCTTGTACAGCTGCAATACCGGGCAGATGCCGATGGCGTTGCCCATGTTGGACTCGGGGTTGTTCACCACCATGGTGCCCGTCTCCTTGATGATGTCCATCTCGGCGGTGTTCACATGGATGCAGTGGCCGAGGATGGTCTTCTCGCCCAGAATGCCGTGATCCTGCAGGCGCTGCACCGGGCGGCGGCCGTAGTTCTGCAGGGAGTCGTACACATCGTTCATGCCCTCGGACACATGGATGTGGTAGCCGGTACGGCCATTGTTGGCCTCCACCATGCGGTCAAAGGTCTTGTCGCTGATGGTGAACAGCGCGTGGCCGCCGAACATGGCTGCCAGCATGGGATCGTTCTGCTTCTGGCAGTAGGTGATGAAGTCGGCGTTCTCCTTGATGGCCTGCAGGCACTTCTCCTCGCCGTCGCGGTCGCTGACCTCGTAGCACAGACAGGAGCGCAGACCCAGGCGGCGGCTCTCCTCGCTGATGGTGAACAGGGTGCCGGGGATCTCGCCGTAGCTGGCATGGTGGTCGAAAATGGTGGTGACGCCCTGCTTGATGCTGTCGATATACAGCGCCGTGGCGGAGGCGCGGGTGCCGTCCATCATCAGGTGGCGGTCGATGGCCCACCATGTGCCGTCCAGCACCTCGTAGAAGTTGGTGGGGTTGTTGCCCGCGATGCTCAGGCCGCGGGCCAGTGCGGAGTAGATGTGGGTGTGCGCGTTGATGAACGCGGGCATGATGACGCCGCCCTTGGCGTCGATGATATGGGCGTCGGCGTACTTGGCCCGCAGCGCGGCCTCCTCGCCCACCTCCACGATCTTGGTGCCCTCGAAGGCCACCGCGCCGTGCTCGTAGTAGCCCTTCCCGTCTGCGTCGCGGGTAATGAGCCGTCCGTTGGTTACCAGATTCATCTGTGCTCCTCCTCTTTTGTATTTGGTTCCTTTTCTCCCCCGCAAAGGGGCCTCCCCCCGGCGGAATAACAAAAAGTGCCCCAGTCTCCCGGTTCCGGAGACTGAAACACTCAAGCGTCAGCCGAGTGATAGTTGCAGCCCGTGCGCGAAGCACTTCCTTACAGCTACCAATCTTGGATTGTCGTTTATATTTTACAGGACTGCGCCGGAAAAATCAATATTTTTTCGCCGTCCCTCACAATTTTTTTGCTCCGGCGTAAGCCGAAGCGGCTGTGCCGCCGCGGGGGCGGAGGTGCCGCGCACAAAAAAAGACGAGGCCGAAGCCTCGTCTTT
>ERZ780195.692-NODE-692-length-32302-cov-21.663224_pt1 | contig 32302 bp, 29 predicted proteins | sample MGYA00511017_ERZ780195 | MGnify/ENA primary metagenome ERZ780195 (study PRJEB29588, sample SAMEA2159974) | human gut metagenome | biome: human gut; feature: human-associated habitat; material: faeces | place: Denmark | collected 2008/2010 ...
CACTTTGTCTTAAAAGTGCATCTACTAATGTAGTTTTTCCATGGTCTACGTGTGCAATTATTGCTACATTTCTAATTTTATCATTACTCATTATAATTCCCCTTCTCTCATTATTTTACAACTAACAATTTATTATACATTATTTTTTAGCTAAAAGTCAATACATGTAAGGTGGTTCTAGTGAAAAATTTGATTTTCTTGTAGAAATATGATAAAATAATATTGCTATAAGCATTATTTGAGGGGGTTAAACTTTTAAATTTAAATATGCAGAAAGGAAATAATAACATGAAAAAGAAAAAGTTTATCCGAATTCTTTTTAGTTTGATTATGATTGGTACAATCGTAGCACTTTCAGTGTTTTTGTTTCAGACTAAGAGTAAGTTGAAAGTAGCCGAAAGCAAGATTGACTCTTTGTCCTTTGTTGAAGGCGAAGTAGTTGAAAATTCCTCTGGTGGAATCGTAACAGGTTCTCTTAAATCTTGGGTGTTTTATACTGATGATTCATTTATCAATGCACCCAAAATGGGAAAATCCATCAGTTTAATCTTTTGTGAGCTCCACAAGGCTGATTTAATAACAGCTTTCTCGAATGATCTTTTTAAAGTAAAATACTCAAAAAAAGTGATCGTTAAATCTGGAACCACAAGTGAGCAAACTTATTACATGGTAGGTGGATATTATATAGCCCCTGCTTCTGTTGAAAAAAGCTAACATCATTCTCCCCCTCAAACGGCCCCTGTTACGCAAGTAACACTAAGGGGCCAATTCTTTTATATAAAAGAAAAACCCTGAGTTGTTAGCTCAGGGTCTTCTAAGGCTCTTCTTTTTTTTGGTTAATCTTTCACAACGACCTTTATGGTCGTCTTAAGTGCAAGTTGATCTCCATTTTCATCAGAATAACCTGCGACCAAAGAGATTATTTTGTCATCGTTCGGAGTGACAACTACCTTGTAGATACCGTCTCCAAGATAAATGACCTCTTTAACTTCCGACTTAACGTGTGTGGCTTTAACGCCTTTCTCTCTTGCAATAAACACTTTCATGTCCTTCATGTTGAACTTGAGATACAGTACAACCCTGTTGTGTGAATCAGGAACATTTATCTTGCTGGAGTTTTCACCCCAGTGGGACAGAGTACTTTCTCCCGTTTCGGGTTCCCATACGGAAACGCAAGACGTGTTGTTCTTTTTCATAGCGTTAGTAGGAACCATCGTGAAACTAATGGCAAATGCCATCAGTACCAAGACACAAATGGATACTATAGCCGTAGTAAGAGCTTTTGTTGTAGTTTTCATAATAATTTAGACCTTCCTTTTCTTTATGTGTTATCTTCAAAAGCCATATTAGTGAAGAGCCTTTATTTATTGGTTCAAACTGTCAAACCAACATAAAATATAACTTCTGTACCTATATTATAGCACATTATGTAAATTTTTGCAAATTTAGCTAGTTTTATATTCTCTCATCCCTTAATTTTACTATTGTTTTCATTAGTTCTTCTGTTAGTTTATCCATTACCTCTTTGTTATTTACTTCATCTTTATATTTGCTATAGTAAATTGGTTTACCTATATTTACTTTTACTTTTCTAAATGGTTTAAAGTTGCCCTGTACTCCTACTGGTACAATTGGAACATTTGCTCTTATAGCAAGTTTTATTGCTCCATCCTTTGGTTTTACACCTTTTGCCATACCATTTCTAGTTCCTTCTGGGAATATCATTAATAATTCATTGTTTTTTAATATTTTTAAGGAAACTTTTATACTTTCCATAGATTTGTTGTTTGCTTTTACTGGATATATTCCATACAAATCTGCTAAGAATTTAAAAAACTTATTTCTAAAAAGTTCTTCTTTTGCAAGTGTTTTTATATGTCTTTTGTTCATTGAAATTATTAATGTAGAATCTAATGCATGAACATGATTTGGACAAATTATTGCAGCTGTATCATTTGGTATATTTTCTCTTCCTACTACTTTTGGTCTGTATACAAGTATCATTAACCCTTTATATATCTTTTTTATTAATATTCCTAAAAATTTTTTCATTGTGCTCTCCCTTTTTAGATAAATTACTATTTGCTTTTCTTATTTTTTATTATTTCTATAACCTTTTCCACTACTTGTTTTATTGTTAGGCTTGTTGTGTCTATTACTATACTATCTTCTGCTTTTTTTAATGCCCCTATTTCTTTTGATTTATCATTTTCGTCTCTTTTTCTTATATTTTCTATTACTTCTTCATAAGACATATTTATATTTTTTTCTTGCATTTCTTTATATCTTCTTTTTGCCCTTTCTTCTATTGATGCGTCTAAATATATTTTTACATCAGCATTTGGAAATACATATGTGCATATATCTCTTCCTTCCATAATCACGTCTTTTCCTTCTGCTAATCTTCTTTGCAAATTTACCATTTCAAATCTTACTTCTTTAATTGATGATATTTGTGACACTATTTCTGTTACTTCTTTTGAACGTATTTCTTTTGTTACTTCTTTTCCATTTAAGAATATTTTGTCACCTTCTGGTAATGCTTGTATATCCACTTTTATTGTTTTTGCTATTTCTATTATTTTATCTTTTTCTTCTAATCCAACCCCTTGGTTAATTGTTTCTAAAGCAACACATCTGTATGTACTTCCTGTATCAATATTAATTAATCCTAGCCTGTTGGCTACTTGTTTTGTTACAGTTCCTTTACCACTTCCTGCTGGTCCATCTATTCCTACTATAAAACTCATATTATTACTCTCCTTTTATTTCTTCTGATACATGTATTCCCTTTGCTGTAATATCTACATTTTCTACATTCATTGCCGTTAAATTTTCTATTTCTCTTTTACATTTTTTCTTAAAATCCTTTAAGGTTTCTACTATATTAAATCCATACTCCACAACCACTTCTATATATACAGATACGCCTTCGTTTTCGCCAATTTTATCTATTCTAACTCTAGTTGCTTTATATAGTCCTTCTGTTTTTATTACTAGATATTCAATTATTTGTCTAAATACTGTATCTGATATTACAAATTTTCCTAAATAACTAAATGTTGGCCTTATTATAGATTTTTCTGATATATATGGCTTGTTATCTTTTCCCTTTGATTTAAAAATTTGTAGCGGATCTAAAATAAAACCAGAGAAATCCTTTTTTATCTCGAATGTAGGCACTGGGATTACATGTTTTCCTTGTGTTTGTCTAATTCTTCTTGCTTCTTGCATTTCTTCTTCTGTTGCAACATCTGTTATATATATAGTTTCTGTAAGTTCTGGTAATCCTAAATTTTCTCTTATTTTTTTTATCATGTTATCAGATGTTCCCAAAATTAATATGCTTTCTGGTTTATATTTTCTAAAAGCTTTTTTTATTTCATCTGCTTCTTGAGGATTGTTAAACAATGCCTTTTTTACAGTTTCTATTTTGGTAGCAGCCTTCTTTGCAGAAACTCCTGCAATAACTTCATTTTCTTTTATTAAAAGCCCATCATCAATTATATAATTAATATTTCTCTCACTTGCTACCATTTGTGCTCTGTAACTTTTTCCAGTTCCAGATGGTCCAACAAATGCATATGTCTTTATTTTACTTTCAATTAGTTTATCTATTATCATAAAATTCACTCCATAGTTTGAATTATATCATTTAAGATTTATTTTGTCACTATTTAGTTGAACAAATAGGAATTTCACGAAGTGCGAGGCTTGAGGTGTGAAGTGTGAAAAATAAAGAAAAGTCTACGAAGCCTTTGCCATATAAAGCACACCTCCCACATCACACCTCTCACCTCAATAAAACAAATTCCAATTTATCTGTATAAAGCATAATAAAAGAGGAGCTTGCGCTCCCCATTTTTTATATTTTAATTGTTAGATAATTCGTTTACTTTTACGCTTCTTGTATGTTCAATTTTTGTCCATGTTGTGTCTGGTTTAATTAATGCTTTTATATTTATTAATATCCAAGAACCTAAAAATAATGGATAACATAGTATTCCTTTAATCATTGGCTTGATTGGTCTTTTATCTAACCACATAATTAATATTGCTGTAAGTGGTGGTAAAAGGAATGTTGCTCCTATATATCTTGCATAGTTCCATATTAATGCTGCTGTTGTCATTCCATTTCCTGCATATATTGCAAAGTTTACTACTAATAATCCTAGTGTTATTATAAGCATTGGCATACCCATTAAATATAAGAAACCATCAAAATTCATTAATGTTTTGTGTTCTTTAACTCCTTTTGCTAGATCTTTTAAATAGTATTTAACACATTGTATATGTCCTACAGACCATCTCATTCTTTGTGTCCATGATTGTTTATATTCTAATGGTTGTTCATCATATACTATTGCATCTGTTGCCCAACCTAATTTTCTGCCTTCTGCTATGTTTATTAAAGAGAACTCTATATCTTCTGTTAAAGTTTTTGTATTCCATCCTTTCTCTTTAATTAAATCATATTTTACCATAAATCCTGTACCATTTAATAATGGTGACAATCCTAAATTATATCTTGCTAAGTGATAAAATCTGTGCATTGTCCAATAGAATAATGCATATCCTGCTGATACCCAAGAATCTGTTGGATTTTTTATATCTCTATATCCTTGAACTACTTCTTCACCTTGGCAAAGCTTTTTATTCATTGCTACAAAGAAATCTGGCATTACAACGTTATCTGCATCGAATACGCACATAGCATCATATTCAGCACCTTGCTCATTCATTTTATTTAAAAACCATTGCATTGCATAACCTTTTGTTTTCTTTTCACTATCGAATCTTTCGTATACAATAGCACCTGCTTTTTTTGCTATTTTAGCTGTATTATCTGTACAGTTATCTGCTATTACATATATATCCAAAAGTTCTTTTGGGTAATTTTGATTCTTTAAACTTTCTATTAAATTTCCTACTACTGCTGCCTCATTATGTGCTGGAATTAGTGCCATAAATTTATGATTTTTATTAACTAATAATGGTTTATCTTTTAATTTTACTAATGAACATGCACTAATTATTATATTGTATAACCAAAATATTGTTATAATCCAAACTAACGCTTGTTGTAGTATATATAAATATTCCATTTTTTTGACCTCTCTTATTATAATTCTAAAAGATGGCTTTTAACGTACCAAAACAAATCTTTGTACTATATTATTATGCCACCTTTTATATTATACTATTATTATAAAATTTTTGCAAGTTTTTAATAAAATCTTAATAAATTATTCTTCTGTCGATTCTTCTTCTATTCCTAATCCTTTTTTAGTTAAGCTTATTTTTCCTTGATTGTCTATGTCTAATACTTTTACTAGGAATTTGTCTCCTTCTTTTAGCACGTCTTCTACTTTTTCTATTCTTTTTTCTGATATTTTAGAAATATGAAGTAATCCTTCTTTTCCTCCACCTAAATCCATAAATGCTCCAAATGGCATTATTTTTGTAACTGTTGCTTCGTAGATTTCTCCAACTTCTATTTCTCTAACTATATCTTCTATCATTTTTTGTGCTTCTTTTGCTTTTTCTGAATCTTGTGTATAAATAAATACTTTTCCATCTTCTTCTATATCTATTTTTACACCTGTCTCATCAATTATTTTATTAATTGTTTCTCCACCTTTTCCAATTACATCTTTTATTTTTTCTGTTTTTATTATCATAGATGTAATTTTTGGTGCATATTTTGATAATTCTTTTCTAGGTTCAGCTATTTGTGGAGCCATTATTTCATCTAGTATATATTGTCTTGCTTTTTTTGTTCTTGCAAAAGCTTCTTCTATTATTTTGTATGTTAATCCATCAACTTTTATATCAACTTGAATTGCTGTTATTCCGTTTTTTGTTCCTCCAACTTTAAAGTCCATGTCTCCAAAGAAATCTTCTAGTCCTTGAATATCTGTAAGCATTACATAATCGTCTGGATCTTCTGGATTTGAAACAAGTCCTGTTGAAATTCCTGCTACTGGGTTTTTAATTGGAACTCCTGCATCCATTAATGCAAGTGTACTTCCACAAATACTTGCTTGTGATGTAGAACCATTTGAAGATAATACTTCTGATACAACTCTTATTGTGTATGGGAATTCTTCTTCTGATGGTATTACTGGAACTAATGCTCTTTCTGCTAAAGCTCCATGTCCTATTTCTCTTCTACCAGGTCCACGTGAAGGTCTAGCTTCTCCAACACTGTATGAAGGGAAATTGTATTGATGAATATATCTTTTTGTTTCTTCTTCATCTAATCCGTCTAATATTTGTTCTTCATTTTTCATTCCTAATGTTGCAACAGATAATACTTGTGTTTGTCCTCTTGTAAATAATCCGCTACCATGTACTCTTGGAAGTAATCCTACTTCACATGAAAGTGGTCTTATTTCGTCTATTGCTCTTCCGTCTGGTCTTTTATGTTCTTCAAAAATCATTTTTCTTACTGATTTTTTCTCTAATTTGTATAAACTATCTGCTATATCTTGTTTTACTTCTTCTGCTCTTTCTTCTCCATATTTCTCTATAAAGTAGTTTGTTACGTCTTCTGATAATTTTTCCATGTTCTTATCACGAACTTCTTTTTCTAAAGCTTGTACATCATTATACATTCTTTCTTCGAAGTTTGCTTCTATTTCTTCGTATATATCATGGTCTACTTCAAAAGATTTGTATTCCATTTTAGGTTTTCCAATATCTGCTTTTATGTCTGAAATAAATTTACATACTTTTTTAATTTCTTCATGTCCTGTTTTTATTGCTTCTAGCATTTTGTCATCTGGTAATTCTTTTGCTCCAGCTTCTATCATAGCTATTTTTTCTATTGTTCCTGCAACTGTTAAGTCTAATTCTGTTTTTGCTCTTTCTTCTAGTGTTGGGTTTATAACAAATTTACCATCTACATAACCTACTTTTACTGCTGCTGTTGGTCCACCAAATGGTATATCTGATATAGAAAGTGCTGCTGATGTTCCTATCATTGCACAAACTTCTGGTGAATTATCTGGTTCTACTGATAATACTGTTGCAACTACTACAACGTCATTTCTAAAATCTTTTGGGAATAAAGGTCTTATTGGTCTATCTATTGCTCTAGATACTAATATTGCTTTATCTGCTGCCTTTCCTTCTCTTCTTGTAAATCCTCCTGGGATTTTTCCTACTGAATACATTTTCTCTTCATAATCTACTGATAGTGGAAAGAAATCTATTCCTTCTCTTGGTTCTTTTGAAGCTGTAACATTTACCATTACAACTGTTTCTCCGTATCTTACTACTACGTCTGCATTTGCTAATCCTGCAAATTTTCCTGTTTCTATTGTTAGTGGTCTTCCTGCAAGTTCCATTGAATATGTTTTAAACATAATTCTTCCTCCTTAAAAAATATATTTCAAATACAATTTTCTAGAAATAGTAACCTCTATAATATGTTTTTTAAACACATTATACAAGCTACTATATTTCTATTTATTGTATTTAATAAACAAACTCTTATTTGAAGTGTGATATGTGAAGTGTGATTAAGGGCGGAAAGTATCTATCCGCCCTTAAGTTAAAATTATTTTCTTAAATTTAGTTTTTCAACTATTTCTCTGTATTTAGGTAAATCTTTTTTAGCTAAATAGTTAAGTAAGTTTCTTCTTTTACCTACCATTTGTAAAAGTCCACGTCTTGAATGATTATCTTTTTTATGAACTTTTAAATGTTCTGTTAATTCATTAATTCTTTCTGTTAAAAGAGCTATTTGAACTTCTGAAGAACCTGTATCATTTTCATCTCTTTTAAAAGTATTAATGATTTCTTGTTTTCTCTCTTTTGTCATTATTTTTTCCTCCTATTTTTATAATATGCCTTAAACTGAACTTAAAAGTCGGATCTTCTTTTAGTTAAGTATAAGGTAGTTGCTTTTTTGCAAGCATATCTATTTTACTATATTTGTTAAAATTATGCAATAGTTTTAAAAAATCTTTTTCACTGCCTATACTTCATTTGAAGTTGAAATTGTATTTTCGTTTGTTTCTTCTTTAAGATTTCCTTGTTTTTTATTTAACTTTGCCTCTTTTTTCTCTTCCTGTTCTACTATTGTTTGTAATTGTTGTACTAATTGTTGAAGTTTTGACATATCTTTTCCTATCATTTCCCAGTTGCCACTTTTATTTGATTCTTCTAAATTTTTATTTGCATTTATTATTTGTTTTATAAGTTCATTCTTGTCTTCTGCTTCAACTTCTATGCTAATTGCTTCTTGTGATAATAAGTTTGTAACCGCTTCTTGTATATTGTTTCCTATTGCAACCTTGTTTCCAGAAGCTACTACTACTTTCTTTAATTGTGGTACTTGTGATTTGTCATTTAGCATGATTTGATATATTGGTTCTACATATAGTAAAGTATTATTTATAGGAACTATTATAATATTTTTTTGTATCTTTGTTCCTGTTACATTTAATGAGTTTAATTCATTTAGTATTTTTTCATCTTGTTCAACTAATGAATCTAATTGTATTGTCCCAAGTATTGAACTTCCTGTTTTGAATTTATATAGTGTTAATTTTTTATTATTTTGGCTGTCACATGTTGCTACTAAGTATGATGCAATATTTTGTTTTTCAACTATTGTATATGGTAGTACTAACCCTAATTGTGCTGAATTACTATTTGTTAATTTAACCATTGTGTAATATGGTTCTATCTCTGTTCCTGTCGCTGTACTAGTAGTTCTTGAAGTATTTTCTTTTGCTACATCCCATACGTCATCTGCTCTATATAATACTTCTGGTTGAACATTATGATATCTTTCTAATATTTTTGCTTGGATATTATAAAGATATTTTGGATATACCATATGTTTTAAAATATCTTGTGGTATTTCATCTCCTTCTTTAAATAGTTCAGGATAAATGTTGCTATATGCAATTGCTATTGGATCAGATTTATCTGTTATATAAAAATCGGTTGTTCCGTCATAAGCATCTACTATAACTTTTACTGAATTTCTAATATAGTTTATTTTTTCTTTCATTCCATTATATTCTATAACAGTTTCTTGAGAATATGGATAATTATTTGAAGTTGTGTATGCATCTAATACCCATACTAATTTTCCTTCATCTGTTATTACCATATATGGTTCTTCATCATATTTTAAATATGGCATTACTGTTTTTGCTCTTGTTATTATATTTCTTGTTGTTATTATTTTGCTTTCTTTTGTTACATTGCCTGAAAATGCAATTCCTAGATTTTTTTCTTTTACACCAAGTATAACTCTATCTATAAATCCTAGTTTTAATCCTGCTTTACCCTCATATGTATTTGTATTACTTGTTGTACTTGTTAATGGATAATCATATTCTTGCTTGTTTTTTGCATTTGTTACTATTGGCTCATTTGTTTGCAAGCCAAAATATATTCTAGGTTCTGTTATTCTTACTTTATTATTTTCATCTTTAAAATCGCTTTGGATATATGATAAATTTCCATTTTCATCTACTGAACTTGCAGAAGAAATAATTGTTCCATATCCATGTGTATATTCATATGTTTTATTATTATATGTTCTTGTATCATTACTTATAATTTCTCTTGGGCTAACATATACTAGCTCTTCTTTTCCTTCAACATTGTATATTCCTGGTTTTGTTGTATCATATGAATAATATCCCGAATTTGTTTGATATTGCTCTAAATTTTCTAAAACGGTATTTTCATTTAATATATTTACATTACTTATTACTTCCTGATTTTTATTTACTTCGTCTTTTGTTATTGTCCCGCTGTTTTCTATTTCTATTTCATCTACATTTATATTGTAAGCATTTTTTGTAAATTCAATGTTTTTAGCTATATATTTCTTCTCTTTATCCAACTCATTTTTGTTTACATATATTAAATCAAAACTAATCATTACAACAAATAAAATTACCAAATATGCTGGTATTACACAAAGCCATTTCATAATTTTTTTGAAGTTTTCTTTTTTGAAATTTATTATTGCCATTATAGCTGAGATTAATATTACAAATGCAAAAATTCTATATCCCCATGTTTTTATTGTTGCTTCTATTAATCCTGCTCCATAAAGTCCTGTTCCATCTGATAATGTTAAGAATTTAGTGTTTACTACATCTTGTACTTTAACCAAAGTAATTGCAGAAAGTCCTAAAACTACTAGTACTAGATTTGTAATTAATTGTTTTAAAAATGTATTCTTTTTTAATGTAGATCTATCTATTCCTTTATCAAAGTATTTGTTAAATACTATTATGTAATAAACAGCTATATATATTGAATAAATAGCAAGAAGCGCTATAAAATAGATTATTATTGCTTCTATAAATGGTTTTTGGAACATATAATATCCAATATCCATATTAAATATAGGATCATTTATTCCAAACAATGCTGTGTTAAAAGCTAGCATTACTTTTTCTGTAATAAATTTAGATGAAATTATACTTATTATGGCACTTAAAATTAAACTTATTGATTTGTTTGGAAGTTTTGGCATTTCTTTTTTATCATCATCAAAGAATTTCTTTAAACCTCTTTTTATAAATCTAGTAGTTATATATGTTGCAATATATAATATTGCAAAGTTTACTAATGCTACTCCAACTTTATATTTTATATTTTGTTTAAAGGCTTCTACATATTGTTCTCCAATTTCTAGAGTTTGTAAGTATTCACCTCTTAATGTTACTGCAATATAAATTGCTAAAATTATTAAAAATGCAATTACTAATATTGCTCTTTTTTTGCTTTTTGTTTTTTGCATAACTTGCCTCCTTAATTTATATTATTGCATTTACAAATTCTTCGGAATTGAATATTTCCATATCATCTATTTGTTCTCCAACCCCTATGAATTTTACTGGTATTTTGTTTTCTGCGACTATTCCTATTACTACTCCACCTTTTGCTGTTCCATCTAATTTTGTAAGTACTAATCCTGTTATATCAACTGTTTCTTTAAATGCTTTTACTTGTGATATTGCATTTTGTCCTGTTGTTGCATCTAAAACTAGTAATACTTCTTTTTTTGCATCTGGTAATTCTTTGTCTATTACCTTTTTTATTTTTAATAGCTCGTCCATTAAATATTTTTTGTTATGAAGTCTTCCTGCTGTATCGCAAATCAGAACATCTGCGTTATCCTTCTTTAGTTCTTGTATTGCTTCGAATACTACAGAAGCAGGGTCTGTTCCTTCATCTCTTTTTACTATTTTAGAGCCGCTTCTTTTTGCCCATATTTCTACTTGTTCAACTGCTGCTGCTCTAAATGTGTCTGCTGCCGCTATAATTACACTTTTGCCTTCTTTTTTTATTCTATTTGCCATTTTTCCAATTGATGTTGTTTTTCCTACGCCATTTACTCCTACTACTAGAATAACTGTAGGTTTTTTAGATAAGTCAAGTCCGTTTTCTTCTTCGTCTAAAATCTTTTTCATTTCTTCTCTTAGTGCATTTTTTACGTCTTCTTCACTTTCTATTTTTTCTTTTTTTATTCTAGTTCTTAATCTTCCTATTATCTCTACAGATGTATCTACACCAATATCTGACATTATAAGTATCTCTTCTAGTTCTTCTAGTAACTCTTCATCTACTTTTCTAAAGCTACTAAATACGCTATTTATTTTATCTCCAAATGAGTTTCTTGTTTTTCCAAGTCCATTTTTTAATTTATCAAAAAATCCCATAATTTAAGCTCCTCTTCTCCTTTGTTAATTTTCCGCTAGACATTATATCACACTTTTACAATCTTTGCAAAATTTTAGTTTGGAAGTTTTTATATAGTATTTTTTCAATTTCTTCTTTTGTGTATTTATTTTGTATTAAAAGCTCTTGTATTTCTTCTTTTACTCTTGTTTGATTGAATACATTCATTTTTTTGTATCTTTCTGGTTCTATTTTGTAATACTCCATATTGTCTGTTGAAACGCATATATTATCTACTCCTCCTAGCAACTTTTTTACATAATTTATATGTTCTACATATTTTTCTTTATAATTTTTACCTTTTGATAAGCAAAATTGTTTTATTCCAACTATTCCAATAACTCCACCTAAATTTGCTATTTCTTTTATTTGATTATCTGTTAAATTTCTTGGAGTATTACATATTGTTTTACAATTTGAGTGTGAAGCAAAAACTATTGGATTTAAGCCTTCTTTTTTTAATTTTTTGCAATAGTTTATTATGTTATAAAATGTTTTTGTATTTGCATGTGATAAATCTATTGCTATATTTTTTTGCACAAGCCTTTTTATTAACTCCCTACCTATGCAAGTTAGTCCTTGCTTTTTATCTCCTTTTGCTCCTCCTCCAAATTTATTGTTATTGTTCCATACAATATTTGTACTTCTTACACCTAACTCATATATTTTATCTATATCTTCTATATTTTTTAAATAATCAAGGCCTTCTATTCCTATAATATATTTTGTTTCTTTTGGTATAAGCTGATATTCTTTTATTAAACTTGTTACTGTTTCAAGATTTTTAATTAAATCAATTTCTTGTCTTTCAATATTTAATTCTTCTTTCATTTCTTTTGATAACATATAAAACAAATTAAAAATTCCACCTATAATATTTTGATTGTTATATACTTCTTTAAAATATTCCTTTAAGTAGATAATTTTTTCTTTGTTAATATATATTTGAGTTAGCAAATCATAATGTAAATCAAACATTTTAACCTCCATAATAAAGCTATTTATAATAGAAAAAAACTATATAGCTTTTCTATATAGTTTTAATCAATTATTATTCTATTATCTTGTATTTTATTCTTTATTTCTTCTGCTCTATATGAGTGTATTCTGTATTCATTTTTATCATCAAATCTTATTATTACTGCTTTAGTATATTCTTTATTGTTGAACTCTTCTATTTCTAAACTTGCTTTGCATTCTTTTAGTGTTTCAAAAGTTGTCATAAACCCTATTCCTGTACCGCCTGTTGCTTTATGAGTTGTTGTTCTTGCTAGTCCAAGATTTAAGAATGTTTCGATTTCAAATTCTATCCCAGTATCATAGAATTCTACTTGATAAAATTCCTTATTACTAAATTTTACTTCTATCTTTCTATTTTCATTTTCGCTATTTTCTATTGCAATAATAGCATCTCTTATATGGTCTGTAAGTAATGTTTCTAACTTATTTTTAGGAATTTTGTTTTCTATAATTTCTTTAATATCAAATTCAATTTGTAGTTTAAACTCTATTTTAGATTTTTCGGCTTCTTGCCTCATATAGTCCAATAAATTATCTATGCTAAATATATTTGTTTTAGGAAGTTTATTAGTTTTATTTATTGATTCAATTTCTGCTTTATATTCTTTTGATAATTCACTTAATGAATCTAGTATATCACCGTATTCTTCTGCAAATTCTGTATTTGCTTGCATTTCATTTTCTAGTTTAATTACTGCTCTCTCCATTGCAGAAAGTCTGTGATTATATTTGTGATTTATCTCTAAAACTTTTGATAGTTCTGTTTGCAAATCATCTATTTTCTTATCTTTTTCTTTTATTTGCTCTTGTTGTATTTCAACAGTTCTATCCTTCATTTTTTCTTTGTAGTATTTGGTGATACTCTTCTTGATCCATTCAAACATTGCAATACCTCCTAAAGAAAGAATTATTGCTAAAATTTTAGAAACTGTTCTACTATAGCTACTTAATAGCAAGCTTATAATTATTATAGCTAATTCTATGACTACTCCAAATTTATTTGTATTATTTCCTTTCTTTTCCTTTAAAAAAGAAAAGCCATATTTAAATCTTTTTATATTAAAAAATAAGTATACTAATAAAACCTGAACAACTCCAATTGTAATGTATTCAAAAATAGTATTTTTACTGATATCTATTGGTAAATTTCTCCAAATAAAAAAATTCATTATAGTAGATATAAATAAGCTTATATAAGACATAGTAATAGATAATATTACTGGTACTATATATACTACCTTTTCACTTTCAATAATTAAGTATATTGAAACCGTATAAATTGCATAACAAATAAAATTAGTAACTGGTACATTATACTTCTCCAATTCAAATAGATTATATACACTAGCATAAGTAATAGATATTATTGTATTTATAATTAAAATAAGTATTTTTTTATATCTTTCAATAGATATTCTATTTTCACTCTTAAAGAGTACAATTGTAGAACACGTTTCAAAAATAAATGTTTTTATAAAAGTAATACAAAATTCATTTAACATGTTTCTTACCCTCTGTGCTATTATAATATTTATATTATAATATATAAACATTATAAAAGGAAGTACAAATTTGTACTTCCTCTTATAGTTTTATTGTTTTTTATATTCTATCTTCCAAATATTTTTCTAATATAATCTATAAGGTCATTCCACATCATAAATCCCCCCTTTCTATTAACATGTTTTTTTGTTCTTTTGTTCTATTTTGCTTTTATAGCTTTATGTTAATAAGAAAGGTTCCATATTTGTTTAATATTGGATTCATATGTAACCTTTCTTTATTGTACAAGGAAAAATGTAGTGCCTAGGGGCACTGGTAAAGTCGATTTCTTGTACAATAAAAAAATACTACTAAAATTTGTAATTTTTAGTAGTATTCTGGTTTAGAATATTTGATTAATATTGAGTTATATTGATTTTTTAATTTTATCTACATAATAGTAAATTAGCTCTGTCGGTGTAGGTACTCCTGTATTATAATTTACTGCTGCTGTATAATATTTTTGTAAATCTTCTATTGAGGATTTTCTCCAAGCATGTTCAATTGCTGTTTGAATTGAACGTCCTATTGTACTATTTCCTTTCTTATAAATTTTTGCCAAATGTAAAAATACATTTTCTTTTTCTTTATCATTTTCTATTATATATAAAATAGCATCATGTATGTATTTTCGTCCTATTAAATGAGAACTAATTCCAATTAAATTAAGTTCTCTATTTATTCTATCAGAGATTTCATCTCTAACCTCACTCGGACTTGAACATATTTGAATTTTATTTTCTCTTCTTTTTATTTTAGTTAATAACAATATGTTTTCTATTACCAGTTCCGGTGAATAATCATCTTTTAATTTGTGAAATATTAAATCTGCCCCTTTCTCGTGAGCATAAGAGTATACTGTTTTTGAAGATATGTTTGTTGTTATAACTATTATAGGGTTTACTTCCAAATCCATTTCATTTATTTTTTCCAAAATTTCTAGTCCTGAACCTTCTCCATTATTTAACTCTATATCTAATATTATTGCATCTGGAATATAGATTTTTATGTTTTTTAATGCATCTTTTGCAGAATTAAAGGTTCCAACTAGTTTTACATTTTCTTTTGTGTTAATGTAGTTCTTTATGTTATTGCTGTCTTCCATGTCGTCTTCAACTAAAAGTATACTTATTTGTTCATTTTTACTCATAATTAAGGCCTCTTTTCTTTTATAAAATGCACAAAAAATATATCACAACAAAATCATTTTTTCTACTTTTTACTCAAATTTGCTTATCGTTTCGTATTTTAATTACTCGATTAGTTATAATTTTTCAAATTTATTATTTATAAATATTGAAAATACACATACATTATGATAATATGATTTTAATAATAACACTACTATTTACTAAGCTAATTAAGGAGATAGAGTTATGTTTGGAATAATATCAGTATTAATAATTCTTGTACTTTTAATAATATTTTATATTTGGTGTGGAAATAGAAAATATTTATTTTACAAGGTTTTATTATTTATAGGATTATCACCATTTATATATAATTTAATATATTCAATTATTGTTACTAAAAATGGCTTCACTTTATTTGATTTTGCACCAGTATATGGACTAAAAGCATTTACAACATGTTTTACTGTAAATCTTTTTTTCTTCTTTTATATCTTTATACCATCTGGAATTGCAATAATAATATCTATTATAAATTTAATAAAACTAAAACGAAGTAATAAAAAGGAGAGTTGCTAGAACTCTCCAAAATCATTTTATAAACTTATTGAAATTTAGTTATATCTTCAATTCTTCCAGCAAAATAAGGTAAATCTCGTCCTTTTTCTCTTAAGAAAATTGCAAATGTATCATCTAGATAAAAATATCTAGGTTCATCTTCTTTTTCTGGACTTAATGCTGTTGTAACAAGCATTACATCTATAGCTGCCTCACTTTTTATTTCTCCCCCTTTTTCATCCAAAGAAAATTTTATCGTTTGTATTGCTTTTTCAATTTTAGCAGTATCATAAATAGGATCTGCTGTTTTAAATTCTTTGCCTTGCAATTCTGTATATTCTTTTTTTTCATTAAATGTTAAATTTGGAGCTTTAAATTCATCTATGTTTTTAAATTCTTTGCTTCCTTTGTATTCTTTTGACTCTTTATTCATGTTTTCATATATCTCATTAAATGTTTTTCCTTGAGGATTTTTGCAAAAAATAACTTCGTCATTATTTTTTGTATTTATTATAATTGCAAAATCATCTTTTGAATTATAATATAATACATCAATCTGATCTCCAACTGAATTTTTAGTATTTTTATCTATACCGAAGTATTTAATATCATTATATTTGTTTCCAAATTTTCCATTTTCTAATTTGTCAAATTCTTGTAAAAATTCAAATTTTCTATATAGCATAACATAGAAGAAATATCTTCTTACATCTACATTATTTGGATTATCTAATTCGCTTTCAGACCAATTAAAATCATTTAAAATATCACTTTCTTGATTAAATTTCTCTTTTATACCCTTTTCTATTTGTTCTTTTAATTCAAGTGATTTAAGTCCATATATTTTAAAATAGTATTTATCCGAAATCATATCTTGTGTAAATTCCTCTTTGTTAAGATTGTCTGCCATTTTTTCTTGAGGTGTGAATACTATATCATTTTTTACAACATTGTTTTTCATGTCATTCCATACTAATTGAAATGTTCCACACCAACTACTATCTTTTGTTATTATATCGCTCATGGTTGGAACAATAGTAACTCCTTTTGTTTCTTTTAAATTAGTAGCTTTTTTCCCTAAAATATTTGTTTTGTTTATTATAACTATTCCAATAATTAATAGAACTATTATAATTGTAACAATAATTAGACATTTATTTTTTTTGTTCATACACAGCCACCCCTTTTTTATTACCTTTTGGAGCTTCTAGGCAGAATTGAACTGCCGACCTACGGGTTACGAATCCGTTGCTCTACCAACTGAGCTATAGAAGCATATACTATATTTTAACATATTTTTTTATAAAAACAATAGTCAAAAAAACTTTTTATTGATTTACATAATTTAAAATGATATAATGTTTCTACATATTGTTAGGCATGGCTTAACAAATTTATAGCAAAGGAGGCTCATTAATCGCCCACTTGGATAAGTGACATATTTATTCTATTTTTTGGAGGAAAAAATATGTTAGGCAAAAATTTTAAATCTGCTTTTTTGTTAACTTTTGCAGTTCTTGTAATTCTTGTATCATTTGTTTTTTATACAAATTATAAAAAAGATTTGCAGAACAATTCAAATTTTGAAAATGCAAAGATTGAACAGCAGAAACAAGAAAATTCGTTAAAAGAAAACATTGTGAATGCAAATAATGTTATTTCTTCTATTAAAAGTGAAACTAAAATCGTTTTATGCACGGTAGATGGAAAGTATTATTTGTCACATGATAAGACTAAAAAAAGTAATGCTATATTTGAATGGTTTATGACTTCAAAAATCGATTTGGTCTGTGACTATTCTATATGCTTTGTTGTTAATACTGATGACTTGGAATTTTCGGTTCGAGATGGGAAAGTTTGGGTCTACTATAGTGAAGACGATATATATATCAATTCACTTACCGTTCACAATTCTGTTGCTGATGAAATTACAGCTTTATTTGGCAGTAAATATTCTTCTTATGAAATACTTGCTTTGGAAAGTATTATAAAAGAAAATATTCAAAGCTCTGCAATCAAAGATAGAGGTAATTTAAATTTAGCAGAGGCTAATTTAGTCCTTTATTTAAACGATTTAGCTGATTCTTTTGGAGCAAAAATAATAATATGTGAACAATAATTTTAAGGGTGTACTTTTGTACACCCTTTTACTTTAAAAATGTTTTCCACCTTTTGGCTTATCGTTTTTGTCCTCTTCTATTTTCTCTTCATTATTTATCTCGTTTTTTCTATCTTTATAAATGTCTTCTATGCTGTTTTTTGCAGTTTCTGTTGCAACTTTTACTTCACTATTATTTAAAGTATTAAGCTTACCTACTTTGCTTAATAAATCTTTATATTTTTTGTAATCTATTACTATATATATTGATAATCCTATTAAAGCAATTATGCATAATGCTAGTCCTCCAACTATTACTTTTTGTTGGTTATTTCCATACCATGTAGAAATTCCACCAAATATTCCTTTAAACCAATTTGATATTCTTCCTATTATTGTTGGTTCTGCATTTCTATTAAACTTTATTGTATATGTTTTTGTTTCTTCTTGTTCTGTTGCTTCTGTGCCTTCTTCTTGTGCTTCTACAGTAACTTTATTCTTAACAGTTATTGTAATTATGTTTTCTCCTTCTTTTAAAGAATCTGCTCCGCTTATTTCGATTGTTGCTCCTTCTATATTAGCTAGTGCTTCTATATCTAAACTCTTTACCCAATATTCTAAAGTTTCTATTGAATATTCATATATGTTAGATATAAATTCTGGTGTTAGTGGTACTTCTACCACTTCTCCATTTTGATTTGTATATTTTATAATTAACTTTTCTAATGCAAGTTCTTTTTTTTGTCTTGTAGCTTTTATTACATAATCAGTTTTTGTTGTTCCATCTTCTGCTGTTATTGATATTGTAATTGTATTTTCTCCTTCTTTTAACTCTTCATATTCTGTTACTGAAACTGTTGCTTTTGAATCTGTTGGAGTTGCTGTTATATTTAATTTTGTTACTTCATTTGGTACTGTAATTGCATATTCTTTTACATCTTTGCTAAACTCTGGTGTTATTGCTCCTTCTGCTATACTTAAGCTACTTAATGTGCTATCTGTTGATTTTTTTTCTTCTTTTGTTTCTGTTGGCTTTGTTGAGTTATTAGTATTTGGTTTTTTTGTTGTGTTTCCACCATTTGATGAACTACCGTTTGAATTTCCTCCTGTGTTCTTGTTTGGCTGAACAATACTTACTGTTTTTGATGTGGATTTTTGTTCATCATTTTCAGTTGAATAATCAGCAATAACCCCAGAAGCATATATTGTAACACTTCCAGAACTTCCAGCAGTACAAGTAAATGATTTAGATGCATTATCTAAGAAAGTACTTCCCATACTTCCACTTCCATTAGAAGCCGTTGCGCTAACATAACCAGCTCCCCCGTTTACAGAAACCGTTACTGTAAAGCTTTCTCCTGGTGATACAGATGATTTTGAAGTGCTTATACTTAAACTTGCTGCATTTGATTTGATTGTCATTGCAAACAAAATTCCAATAATTATAGCTAATTCAAATATTATTTTTTTCAATAAATTAGTCTTCATTTTTTATCTCCTATCTCTATAATGTGATTTTACTAGCTTGCATAATATGATTTTTTACTTTAACATAGTCTGCTGGTGTTATTTTTCCATCTCTGTTCACATCAGCTGCTTTTTCTGTAATAGCATCCATTGTTGTTGTTCCCATTATTTTATTTTTTATTTTAACATAATCTGATGGTGTTATCTTTCCATCTCCACTAGGATCTCCAAGTTTTACTATTGTATATTTTTCAACTCCGTCAATTTTTACTTTTGCTCCTGTTCCAACTAATGTATCTCCTGTTATTTCTTTTCCATTTTTGTCTACAATTACTGCATTGCTATATTTTTTCTTTATTGTATCAACTGTTACTCCAGGTTCTGAAGTAATTGTATTGTCTTTGCTAGGCTCTGTTATATTATCATTTTTATTTGAACCAATTACAACTAAATATGTTTTAGAACCATCACTTGCTTCTCTGGCCATGTATCCTGTACCTCTTGGAGTTGAGACTTTATCCCAATAATATCCTCCTACTTTTGATGTAGCTCTTTGAGTTATTAATACTTGAGTTCCTTCATTTATTACTGCAATAGTATTTCCGTTAGGTGCATCCTTTAGTTTTAAACCTCCATTTGCATTAATATATGCTAATTCTCCTGTCTCGCTATCACTTACTGATGGACTTTTGCATGGTGATGATGGCATATCTGTATATAAAGGAATTACAAATGTAAAACTACTATCTAATAATCCTGCATTTTTATAATATCCTTTTAATATTGAACCTATACTTTGTGCATCAAATAAATTTTGTGCATACTGATTTGCGTAATATGGTTTATATGTAACATTAAATTTTTGATAATATAATGTATCTTGTCCTCTATTAATATATCTTTTTACTAGTCCAATTCCACCCATTATTGACTTTTTAGGTGTATCCCATCCTTGTGATTTTGCATAAGCTAATCCATTTAATATTACTGCTTCTTCGCCTTTTCCAGATGCTCCGACATTAAACAAGTTATAATATCCTACATATTGTCCCTTGTAACCTTGTCCTGAACATAGTGCAGAAGCACCATTTCCTTGTTCTTGCAAAATTTTTCCTATAATATAGAATGGATTTATATTGTAATTTGGATCATTTGCTACCTCGTATATTGCATCTATAATTGATTGATTATTTAAATATGATATTTTACTTGCCATTTGTGAAACTTGACTTTTTGTTATACTTTTGTCATTTGATAATTGTAAATATTGAAATAAATTCGCATCATTTAAAGAATTCCTTGGATCCATTACATGTTCTATTGCTTGTCTTGAAGCACAATACCAACTACCTGTATCTTGTTCTTCTTTTCCACATATTGAACAAATCCATGCTTTCGAATAATTACTTGGCACAACATTTTTTATTGAATCTACATGATTTTGATATTCACTATTTATTGTTGCTTCCCAAGACAATCCTGTTTCATATAATTTAAAAGTCCAATTTGGATGTGCTTTTACAAGTGATTGCAATAAAGATATGTATCCTGGATATTTTTGCTCAAAATTTGATGGTAAATTATTTGACTTTTTAGTATATGTATATGTTGCTCCATAAGATACATTTAAAGTTTGTGGTGTAAAATTAGCTGTTATATATATTAAAACAAAAAGAATTAAAATACATAAGATTTTTGTATTCAATTTATGAATTAAATTACGCTTTTGCATTTATATCTCCTCTTTCGTATATTCTAAAATTTATACAATTAAAGTATATCGTATTACTGAAATCAAGTCAAGAAATTTAAGCAAAAATAAGCTGGTATTTTGTGGTTTTTTAGTATATTTTAGGTACATAAGTTCACGCATATATTATTTGTTTTACATAAAATAAGAGCCATTCTTAAAATAGAATGACTCTTATTTTTAATTAAGTACTAGTTACAGCATCCTCTGTTTCCGCAACCACAGTTTGTGAATAATAATAAGAAGATTATTATAAAGAATAAGATTGAGCAATCATCTCCTCCACATCCACCAAACATTCCATTGTTACATCCACATCCACAATTTCTTTCATCTGGCATGTTACTTTACCTCCTTGTTTTATGTTATATCGTATAATATGCAGATTAAAGATTTTGTGTTACATTTTAATTTACTATGTTTCTATTTTTATTTCTATGCTTCCTTTTTCTTCCATGTTATCCATATTAGTTGCTTTTATTAAGCCTTCTGACAATGTATATAAATTATTATCTATATATATTATCCTTTCTACTTCTTTTGTATAATCATAATCATTATATCCTTCCGTTATTTGCATATGTGCAATTTTTCCTTTCAAATTAAAGCCATTTTCTAAGTCTAATCCATATACTATTGCACCTTGGAATTTTAAGTTTGAATGATAGTTTTCTCCTTCTGATATTGAAATTGGAAATGCTATTATGTTTTTTTCTTTTGAAAACAACAGTGACTTGTGATTATATAATAATTCTGAATATGTTCCACTATCTCCTATATTTGTTGAATACATTTCTTTTGGAGATGTTGGATTTTTCACATCAAATAACGCCATTTTCATTCCTGTAGTTATAACTCTTCCATCTTCATTAGTTTCGGTGTTTTCTCCAAATCCGATTATGTGATTTTCATCATATGGATGCAAGTAAGTACTATATCCTGGTATTTTTAGTTCTCCTAATAATATTGGATTTGTAGGTTCTGATAGGTCTATTACAAATAATGGATCTGTTTGGACAAAAGTAACCATATATGCTTTATTATTTAAAAATCTTACAGAATATATTTTTTCTCCTTTTGCTAAATTTTCTAAACTTCCTATCATTTTTAGATTCTCATTTAATATATATAAGTTGTTTGTTCTATTTTCTTCTTTTAAATTTGTGTTGTTAGTTGTTGCTATTCTAAAGTTCCCATCTTTTTCATCCATAGAAAATTGATTTAATACTTCACCTGGGACTGAACCTGTACTAGTATATTTTAGTTTTGAGTTTTCAAATTTAAATTTATATATATATGTGTTTATATTGTAATTATCATAATATCCGTATAATTTTTCATCTTTATATTCATATTTTACTTTTGCAACATATAAGTTGTTTTGGCTTGCATATACTTCTGTTCCTGCTCCTAAGTATGTTTCTATATTTGCAGGTTCATTATTGTTAATATTAAATCCTGCAACATTTAAAAATGTATTATCTCCACTTTCTGGAAAATATGAAATATCTGAATATTCTATACATTTTGTTTCTTTAGAGCTTGCTGTATCTAAATATTTTGGTTTATAATCATTTTCGTTCAATTCTTTTTTGTCTTTTTCAAGCAATTCTGAATATATATATTTGTTTGACAACACATATACGTTTTCTCCAACCATTCTCGAAGATAAATAACTACCTTCTATTTGTATTTCTCTCTCCATTACAGGTTTGTTTTTATCCTCTATGTTATATACTTTTATATTTGTGTATTCATCTGAAGGATATATCATATCATCCATAACTGAATTTTCATTTATTTGGCCATTATACTCGTATTTTTGTTCTACAATTATTAACCTGTTTCCATTAATAAAAATTTCTTTTGGTTCTATTTGTTCTTCTTCATATTTGATTTCTGAAGCTATTTTCATATTGGTTGCCTCTACTGCATTTACAATAACTAGTTTTTTTCCTGTTATGTAATAAATGTATTTACCATCTGTTTTTACTATATCTGCTTCCTCTATTCCTTCAACTTGATTGTTTGTTTTTGAATAATCATTGTTTTCTCTAAGCGTGCTATTTACTGAATCTTCTAGTAAGCTTACATTATTTTGATAGTCTTTATTTTCACTGCTTTGTTTTCTGACTATATTATATAAATTATCAAAACTTTCAACTTTAGGTAATCCATTATCTTGTTTAACTTGTTTTATAGGATCTGCTGTATTTTTATTATGATTTATTGGAACTGCTATTGAAATTGCTATTATAAATACTATTGTCGCTAAAGCCAAACTATATATCATATTCGACTTTTTCTTTTTTGTGGTTTTAATCTTCTGTAATGTATTTTTCTTTAAAGTTTCTTCCACTTTTATCTCGTTAATCGCGTCTATATAGTCTTTTTTACTCATATTCTAGTCCCTCCTTTAAATCTTGTTTTAGTCTTTCCCTTGCACGTGCCAGTCTTGATTTTATGGTATTTTCATTTACTTTAATAATTTTACTAATTTGATTTATTTTATAATTTTCATAGTAATACAAATAAATTATTGTTCTATATTTTAATGGCAATTTTTGAACAGCATAATATATTTCATGCCTTTCTTTTGTTTCAAATGCTATGTCTTCTTTTAGTTCAGACGTGTTCTTTAAAAAACCTGATCTTAATAAATTTTTACTACAATTTATTGTAACTCTAATAAGCCATGCTTTCTCATGTTCTTCACTTTCAAACTTTGGCATTTTCCTTGCTAATCTTAAAAAGACTTCTTGATAAATATCTTCACTATTTTCTTTTGAATTTGTTCTGGTTAAAGCCAATCTATATATCATATCAGAATATTTATTTATAACATTTTCTAAATATTGTTCTTGATTTGTATATTCCATTTGTATCACCTTTATAAATAATACCATATAATTACAAAAAAAGTTGCATATTTTTTTACTTTTTTAGAAATTTTTCTATTATATGAAAAAAGACTCTACTTTTATAGAGTCTTTAAATTTTATTTTTCTATGCATTTACTGTTTCTTTTTTTGCAGATTTTTTTGTAGCCTTTTTTGTTTTTTCTTTTTTTGGTTTATCTTCTTCTGATTTTTCTGTTGGTAGGCAAAGATTTAATATTATACCAACTATAGCTGCTAAGCTCATTCCTGATATTGTTACTGCTAAATCTCCGCTTACTATTGATATTGTTGCTCCTCCTAATCCTAAAACTAGCATTGCAGATGCAACTATTACATTTTTTGTATTATTAAAGTTAACTTGATTTTGTATTAATACTTTTAATCCATTAACTGATATAAATCCATATAAAAGTAATGATACTCCACCTAAAACTGCGTTTGGTATTGTAGATATTAATGCTGTAAATTTACTAAAGAAACCTAATACTATTGCAATTATTGCTGCTAATCCTATTACCCAAACTGATGCTACTTTTGTCATTCCTACTACTGATGTATTTTCTCCATAAGTTGTGTTTGCAGGTCCTCCAATTGCTCCTGCTACAAATGTTGCAATTCCGTCTCCTAATAATGTTCTATCTAATCCTGGATCTTTTAATAAATCTCTATTCATTATTGCACTTAATGCTGTATGATCACCTATATGTTCTGCAATTGTAACTAATGCTATTGGTGCTATTGTTAGTATTGCAGAGAAGTTTGGTGTATAGCTTACAAATGGTATTAAGAAGTTTGGTACTCCTACAACTGCAGCTTCTGTTATTGGTGTAAAATCAACTATTCCAACTGCAACTCCTGCTAAATATCCTGCTACTATTCCTATTAAGAATGGTATTACTTTTAAAAATCCTTTTGCTGCTACTGCAACTATTGCTGTAGTTAAAAATGCTACTAATGCAACTACTATTGGTTGCCATTCTAATGCTGCTCCACTTGATAATCCTATTTGGCTTATTGCTGATGGTGCAAGTCCTAATCCTATAATCATTATCATTGGTCCTATTACTACTGGTGGTAATAATTTATCTAACCAGTTTTTACCTATAATTTTAATAATTATTGCAAATATTACATAGATTAATCCTACTGCCATAATTCCTGTCATTGCTCCAGAAACTCCACCTTTTAAATATGCTGCTGTAATTGGTGCAATAAAAGCAAATGAGCTTCCCAAATAAACTGGTGATTTTCCCTTTGTACATAGTATGTAAATTAATGTTCCTATTCCTGATGCAACTAATGTAACTGGTATTGTAAGTACTTCTGCTCCTGCCGCTGAATTAACTAGTATTGGAACTAGTATTGTTGCCCCAAACATAGCAAAAACATGCTGAAATGCAAGTATTATCCATTTTCCAATGCTTGGTTTTTCATTAACGTCTAAAATTAAATTGCTTTTTTTCTCCATCTTTTTCCTCCTATATATTTTTTATTTTAAGTGCAAAAAAAACACTAAAATTATTATTTTAGTGAATTACTATACTTATAAAATTAAATAAAAATACTAAATAAACCAAAAATACAGTTGTTTTTGAGTACTTCTTATTTAATTCAGTATTTAATATTTTCATCATTTTTTTACACCCTGCGAACTATAATACTATAATTCTATTATTTTTGCAAGTGTTTTTTATTATTTTTTTTTACTCTGAAACAAATGGGGACAGACCCCTTTTGTTTTATTTGGAATAAAAGGGGTCTGTCCCCATTTGTTCTTTTTTGTTGGCGGAGTGAGTGGGATTCGAACCCACGGGCCAGCTTTCACTGACTAACTGTTTTCGAGACAGCCTCGTTATGACCACTTCGATATCACTCCATATTGATGTGTGATATATGAGGTGTGAGGTGTGATTTATAGAGTCAAGGCTTCGCAGACTTTTCACTATTCTTCCCACTTCTCACCTCACACTTCAATTCACTTAATTATTCTTATCTTTATATACTTTAATTATATCTTTTAAACTCATTTTTGTTCCATAATTTAGTATTGCATTTGAGTATATTTTTATTGTTACTTTTGCTATTACCAATATTGTTACAACTAATATTGCTATTGATATTAATACATCTGTTGGTTTTGCAAGTCCCATCATTATTCTAAATGGCATACAAAATGGTGCTGATATTGGGAATAATGATGCAAATATGTTCATTTCACTAGTAGGGTTCATCATTGTAAAGTATGATAGATAAAATCCTATTACTGCAAGCATTGCAACTGGTCCATTTGCTGATTGTATGTCTTCTGGTTTACTTACTGTTGAACCTGTTAATGCATATAGTAATGCATATGCAAAATACCCAAGTATAAAGTATATAATTGTAACTATTCCTAAATATGGTGTTATTGCTGACATATCTAATACTTGTTCTATCATTCCTGGTTCTAAAAATACTTTTGCACTAATTAATGCAGTTCCAACTAGTAGAATCATTTGTAATAATCCAACTATGCCTATTCCTATTGTTTTTCCAAGTACAATAGTTTTTGGTGATGTTGATGTTACAAGCGTTTCTATAATCTTTGATGTTTTTTCTGTTGTAATAGAACTTGATACTTGATATGCACAGAAGTATATAGCATAGAATAGTACTATTGAAAGTAGCATCATTGCGAACACATTTCCATTTGCCTTTTCATCTGTTTGTTCCAATGAAAATTCAAAGTTTGGTGTGATTGATTTTAATTGTTCCTCTGTTAATCCTAGTTTGCTTATTTGTATATTTGTATATAAAGTATTTATTGTAGTAATTATATCTTCTGGCACTTCTTCCATCATTGTTGCATCTTTTATAATATATTTAATTTTTATATTTTCTTCTTGTTTTTCAACAAATATTGCAGATTCAATTTCTTCATTTTGTATCTTCTCTTTTACTTCATCATATTTTAGATTTGCTATTTCTATTTCATAACCTGTATCTAAACTTTTTAAGCTTTCTAAAGCTCCTTCAAAAACATTGTTTTCATCAACTATAAGTAGCTTATCTACTGTTTCTTCTCCTTTAATTGCTTTTAATATTTTTGGAACATTAAATCCTACAATTATCATTACTAAAAATATTATAGTTGAGATTATGAAAGATTTTCTTTTAACCATATCTTTCATTGTAAATTTCATTACTGTAAACAAATCCTTCATATTACTCACCTACCTTTTCTATAAAAATGTCGTTCAATGTTGGTTTTGTTATTTCAAATTTATTAATTGTTTTTCTGTCTTTTACCAGCTCATTTAAAAGGTTATGTGCTTGTTCTTCATTATCAATTTTTATAGTATATTCATTATTTTTTTCGTTTTCTATTTCTAGTCCCAATTTAGCAATATTTTCTGTTATTGATTCGTTTGTTTCTATTTGTACTCTATTTGCTGGATATTGGTCTTTTATTTCTCTTAAATTTCCTTGCAATACAGTTTTTCCTTTATTTAAAATTAAAATGTCACTACAAAATTCTTCTATTGTTGACATTTGATGTGCAGACATTATTACATATCTTCCTTCTTTTACTAAATCAATTATTATATTTTTTAATAGTTCTGTATTTACTGGGTCTAAACCACTAAATGGCTCATCTAATACAACTAACTCTGGATTATGTATTACAGCAGTCATAAATTGGATTTTTTGTTGATTTCCTTTTGATAATTTTTCTGCTGGCATTTGCATATATTCTTCTACCTTTAATTTTTTTGCCCAATCTTTTATTGCAGTATCCGCTTCTTGTTTTTTCATTCCTTTTAATTCTGCAAAATACATTAGTTGATCATATATTTTTACTTTAGGATATACTCCTCTTTCTTCTGGAAGGTATCCAAAGTTAACTGATTTTCTATCAACTTTTTTTCCATTCCATGTTATTTCTCCACTATCTTTTTTTATTATCCCAAGTAACATTCTTATAGTTGTGGTTTTTCCTGCTCCGTTAGTTCCTAAAAGCCCAAAAACTCCTGGTTTATTTAAAGAAAACGAGATACCTTCAACTGCCTTTTTCTCAACAAATGTTTTAGAAACATTTTCTAAGATTAGTCCTATACTCATCTAATATCTGCACCTCCAAAAACACATGTTGCATTTATGTATATTGTATGGAACTCTTCTTTTTCTATTTTGTTTTCCTTTTTGTCATCTACCCCTCCAAATATAGAAGTTGACTTTACTTTTACTTTAACATCATCTGATACAAATATTTCTACTCCACCAAAAATACTAGTTGTGTTTATTACAATATCATCTTCTATTATAGCTTTTCTTAAATCGCATTTAATTCCTCCAAATATTGCAGTTAAACTTGTTCCTTTAAATTTCTCTCCCTCGAAATTTAAGTCTTGTCCTGAAAAAATTGCACATCCTCCATTGTTTTTTTCATTATTTTTATTTAGCTCTTTTATCTTTCCGTTTAATTTGCTGTTAAACATGTCTTTAAAAACAAGTGATATTCCTATTATTACTAGAATTACTGGTAGTGCCAGTTTCCAAATCAAATCAAAGTCTATTACATCTTGGCAAGCTAATAATAAAGCTACCCCTACTAATATTCCTATTATGCTTCCTGTTTTTTCATCATCTTTAAATAGACCTATAAAGCATGGTATTATTATAAATAATGTCCACCATCCATCAAAAAATATGTCTATGTGAGTTATTCCGCAATGCGTTTCCTCCTATTATTAGTCCTATAATAATTAATATTATTCCTAATAATATATTTCCAGCTTTTTTCATTGTTTTATCCCCTTTCATTTTTATTTGCTCTTATAATATCACTTTCAATGATATTTGCCAATATAATAAAAAAAATTCTCTTATTACATTCTCAATTAGCATGGTATAAGAATATCAAATTTCTTAAAAAAAGTATACAAACCATTAGTTAAGTTTAATCAAAACATAGTTAAACCGAGGGAAAAATGGGACAGTCCCCTTTTTCCCTCGGTTTTGTTGTAAGTTCTTATTCAACTATTATACAAGTGCTACCAATTGCCATAATAATTTTCTGCTTAAAAGGTAATTTCTTATAGCAATATCCATTAAAATTTGAATTAATAAATGGTATAATATTATTTATTTTCTGCTTCCTGCACTTACCTTTAGAATTATAATACCTACAATTAGAACATGATTTTTTTAAGGGTTCTACAACCTCATAGTTTAAAAGAGTTTTGCAAATGTAATCCTGGTAATCCTGTTCCATTATTTTATCTCCTTTTAAAATTTTTTTATAACTGTCTGACCACCAGCTGCAAAACATAAGGATTTTACTTTGTTTTACCATAATATTATAACATAATCTTATGTTTGTTTCAACTTTTATACTATATAAATTAGTTTATTGCTGTTCCATTTACATATAATTTATATCCATTAAAATCTATATTGCTGTAACTTGAATTGCTATCTTCTCATAATTTTTTCTCCTTAACTCTTGTTATCTGTAGTTTAACTTTATAATATTAAATATTGTATTATATTTTACATACTATTAATTTGCTTTTTTATTTGTATGTACCCTAAAGTATTGAATTTTCTAGGTATACATGTTATAATATATAAGAATTTCTCGAGTTGTAGCGAGATTTAAATACTACGACATTAATCATAGGAGGAGTTATGCATTGTTTAATTACATTGCGGTTTTATCAGGACTTTCTACCAATGTTTCGCTTATTATTGCTAGGAGTTGGCTCTATAATTGCAACACTCATAATTTTACATTTGATTGATGTGATTATATCTCTTATCAGGAAAAATAAGAAGAAAAGATTTGCTAAATCATGCTATATGGATTTAAAAAATTCATATAATGCATTAATGATTGCAAAGGAATTGTATAAAGATGCTGAAACTTTAAATGACCCTATAGAACAAGCCAAGAAAAAAAGTGACTTTGTTGATATGTATAATGAAGCTTTAAGAGTTCTTAGGAATTCTTCTAATTATCAATATTCTTACTTACTTTCTAAGGATTGTCAAATTGAAATTGAGGAATTTAAAGAATCCTCTAGGCATTCTCTTACTTGAGAATACTAAAAGCCCTTGAGTTATCTCAAGGGCTTTTGTTTATTTGTGTTATTTATTGGTTCAGCATTTGAATCAAATCTTTTTGGCTTCAGCAAGCCTTCTTTTTCATAAAATCTTATGTTCGCTCTTGAAATATTTAACTTTTTTTCTACTTCTTTTATGGTGTGTATAAAGAAATACGGTAGAGAAAAAACTCTACCGTTTAACACTTTTGTTATGCATTAACAAAAAAAACCATTTTTCCTTTTTTTTGTAACAATTTAGGGTATTTTGCTTCTAATTCAGTTAATGAATATGTTTGCCCTTCACTAGTAAAAACGCTTCCCCCATCAGGAAATACATAATTTATACTAATATGCATAGTATCATCATCACAAAAGAAAATATGTAATTTCATAAGTGCAAATATGTACTCGCGTTTAATACCAATTAAATTGCCCCGCACTATCCAATGAGAGGTGTTTCCAAGCTTTCTCAAAGAATATGCTTGTCTAAGTGGAATAGACTTGATTTTAGCTATGTATAACATATAAGTTTTTCCTCCTTTAAAAATTTTTTTATTAACTGTCTAACCCCAGCTGCAAAAATAAGGAATTTTGCGCATTTTTGCATTAATATATTATCACATTTTTATGTTAATTGCAAGAAAAAAGCATTGGTGCACTCAAAACCAATGCTTTAATTCATTTTAATCTTCTTTTTCTTCTCAGGGTCTAAATTTGCAATATTCAGATCTTGGAACATGTATTAATTCCTTCATATGCTTTTTTCGCAAATGTTCAGGCATTTTTTAAGTTCCTCATAAAATTCGTTTTTCTTGTATGGAGAACTACTTACTTTTTCGTTAAAGGAACTTAAATCTCCCAAAGATGTCTTTTCCTTTGAAGTTATAGTCTTGAGTGCTTTTTTAATTGAAAAAATTTTTATTAAATGAATTCAAAAAATTGATAAAACTTAGATAGATCTACAATTTCATATGCTCGTGGAATAAAGTCTCCGTTTTCTTTTTGAGCATCTATAGAAATCCAGACCTTGTTGTCTGTCAACAATATTGCATAAAATCTGCAATTGCCAAACGAATTGTATCTTGTTGCATATGGATTTAATTCTATTGATTTGCACTTAACCTCAGTAGCTGAATTTTGGTATACAACACTGATTCTTAGTCTTTTTCTGTATACATTCTTAATAGGTCCATCAAAAATGGAAAAAATTATCGAATACATTACTTCTCCAACTATTATTCCTATAGGCAATGATACATAAAAAGAATATTTAAGCTTAATGCTTAAAATACTAGTAATTAATAAAAAAATTAATATACCAATAAATACAGAAATGCGCCGTGATTTGTTGAAAGATACATCTTTAAGTTTCTTCATTTAATTTCACCCCTTTAAATAAATTTTTATAATAACTGTCTGACCCCAGCTGCAAAAATAAGGGTATTTGCTAAGAATTTTTGCATAAGTATTTTATCATATCTTTATGTTGATTGCAAATAATACTTTCTTATCAAGTTTCAAGTCCCTATTAATACTATATATTATTGGCAACTTTTGAAACAAGTGTTTGTAATTAAATATAAAAAAAAACCAATTCTTATGAATTAGTTTTATGGCTCCCCGTGTTGGACTCGAACCAACGACCTATCGGTTAACAGCCGAGCGCTCTACCAACTGAGCTAACGGGGAATATATATAAAATCTGGCAACGACCTATCTTTCCAGCAGGGTAACCCGCAAGTATTTTCGGCACTGACAAGCTTAACTTCTGTGTTCGGGATGGGAACAGGTGGATCCTCGTCGTAATTGTCACCAGAAAATTGTTAACTTTTTAATGTACTATTTCGAGTACGTTCCGTATTATAATATATTATTTTCTATTTTGCAATATATAATACAAATTTTTTTAAATTTTTAGCACACTGAAAAATATACAGATAAAGAATTGATAATCTTGATTACACCGTATCTACTTAACTTTTTATGGTTAAGCCCTCGATATATTAGTATTGGTCAGCTTAATGCAT